>Ga0102815_10001202_pt1 | contig 16386 bp, 15 predicted proteins | sample ColrivemetaGS759_FD_79113 | JGI IMG/M metagenome (GOLD analysis project Ga0102815, IMG submission 79113) | Estuarine microbial communities from the Columbia River estuary - Ebb tide ETM metaG S.759 | ecosystem: Environmental > Aquatic > Marine > Intertidal zone > Estuary | place: USA: Columbia...
CTCCCGCCGCCGCTCCCGCCGTCGCCGCTGCTCTCGCCCCCGCCGCCGCTCCCGCCCCCGCCGCCGCTCCCGCCGCCGCTCCTGCTGTCGCCGCCGCTCCCGCAGCCGCTCCCTCTGTCGCCGCCGCTGCCGCCGCCGCTCCCGCCCCCGCCGCCGCTCCCGCCGCCGCTCCTGCTGTCGCCGCCGCTCCCGCAGCCGCTCCCGCCAAGACGCCGCGCAGGAACCCTAAGCGCAAAGGTGCTGCGTCGGGGGGGCCCCCTGCCGCCGCTCACGCCGCCGCTCCCGCCGAGACGCCGCGCAGGACCCCTAAGCGCAAAGGTGCTGCGTTGGGGGGGCGCAAGACCAAGGCTGTCAAGGCTGCTGCAACGCATTCATACACTTTCACAATCAAGCCCGGAGTCGCAGGCGCTCGTGCGAGTCCCGGGACTTTCGAGGCGCGTGCATGCGAATCGAATGGGCTGTGGATGGTCATCCATCCCTCCATGCATGACGGCTTGTATCTCAATGGCGAGAAGATCCCTCAGGTCTTCAATACCCCAACCGAGGCGTGCAAGGCTGTCCGGGAGTACATTCTTCCAGACGGGGGCAACGGGTCGAGGACTGGGGGAAAAACCAAGCACTCCGTCAACGGCAAAAAAAGCTGGATTCCGATCTATTCGTAGGCGATGCTAGTTGGGTTTAGGGTCGTTGAGGACATGCCAGTGAGTATGAGGCGTTTAAGGTGTTCTAGGTGCAATATAGCCTAGTTTTTCTGTCCGCTGTATGTTTCCCTTGGACGTCCTCAATTGAGTTGGTTTAGTCCAAATAATCTCTCCGGGCGGGTTGTACCCAGATATAAAAATGTAATTGCCTTTAGCTGCCATCATGTAGCACCAATTCTCGAATGTATTTGAGTCAAACTTCCATCCAGTGCTATTCTGTGTACCGATGTATGGTGGGTCACAGTATATCACCGCATTTGTGAGGTCCGAAAATTGACCATATGAACCGTGACTAAACATAACATTTTTTCCAAGCTCAGTTGCAATATCTTGAACACATTTGCGGGCATGGAGACATCTACTATGCTGCTCGGTGCACGATCTCTGTGATGTCCAGTAACCACGGAAGAACTTACCATGAAAGCTAAGGGCGTGACCAAAAAACCCTCGTTCGGCTGAATTCGGTGCTGCTCGAAGGTGCTCATATCTCTCCTTGCTAAGATCTGTGATGTCAGGAAGCCATCCATTCTGTGCAGCCTTCCACATCATTATCACACTTTCATTAATGTCGCCAGCGTACTTGGTGCCAACACTTATATGCCTCAGCACCCCACACATACCGCAAAATGGTTCACAGTACGATGATGGGTTAAGGCTATCCGTGAACGCATGTATAACCACAGCTATTTCCCTTCCTAACTTCTTTTTTCCTCCGTAATATGATGTCATTTTCTTCTACCAGAGATAAATAGTCACACATGAGACCCCTAAACATCCACACATTGTGGAGTGCTCATAAAAGCCACTAACGCCATTTGCGGAGGACCCACGAGGACTCAGCATAGGCCGCATTGGCCGCCTCTCTTGGAGCCGGTTGGCTAGGCTCGGCTGCTTGCGGCTCACCCCCTCCCCTCCGCTGCCCTCCCCCGCACCCCCTCCCCTCCCCTCCCCAAACCTCAGTAGAAGCCCCCGCCTTTGGGTGCCCGTCCACCGCCAGGCACAAATGTGCCGCCTTTGTAGAACGTTTTGCCGTTCGGCGTACCGTTCGTGCGGCGTGGGCGCATCGCCAGGCAAGCGAGGGCAGCCAAGGGGACGCCAATGGGAGCGAACACGAAAGCCTTGAATAAGATAAAGCCGCAAGTGCCTGCGCCCAAAACCTTGGGGACGAGTCGGACGAGTCCGCAGCGCTGCGTCCGCGGCTGTGGCAGATTGCCTCCGACCCCTCCGTTAGCGTCGGGCTTGCGGGTCATGTGTGTCATGTGGTGCTTGTGCTTGTGGTGCTGGTGGTGCTTGTGGTGCTTGTGGAGCTGCGGCAACGTGCCCACCGTGTCCATGGCTCCGGGCGGGGGGCGTGCGGGTGATTCAAAGGTGGAGTTGAGGGCCAGCCCGTTCGCATGGACGCCGTCGTACGTTGCCTTCAGGTAATTGCTCACTTTGGGGTTGCGAATCAAAGCCTTGTCGTTGTCCATCGCACAGTATGCGTGGTACTTCATGGCCCTTAGTTTCTCTGGCCATTGGTCCTCGGGTCGGCGAAACACATCCTCGTCCGGGTGCTTAAATGCGCGTTTGCGTGGCATCTCGCCGGTTGACTGGTTCTTCCATATCGCGTTCTCGAGGCGGGTGTCAATGCCGTTCGACCGTGGCGACGCCATGCGGTACGCGCCGGCGCTGTCACCGTATGTCTTGGCGGGCACGCCCAACAGCTTGAGGTGGTGGACGGGGATTCCGTGAAGGAGGTGATTGCCTCGATCCTCGGGACGAAGGTTCTTGCGCAGGGGGTGCTCGAGGGCGCGGAAGGCCTTCGTATCAGCCATGCTGCGCGAGGCTGCGACGGCGGCGAAGTCGGGATTGGCACCGGCAATTACACTCAATTACGCTAGTTATGGGTGTTTCAATGAAACACCCACAACTAAAAAAAATGCACCTCGCGTGCTCCACCTGCCAGCCACCTGCCATGTCGTCGCCTGCTAGCATCTCCATGACCGATGTGGTCCTCGGCGCGCCCAACGGCGTGAACGGCGTGGTGGCGACCTACCGCCTTAATGACACTATCAAGTCTGGTGTGGCCTTTTTTCCCGAGGCGTATGCCGGCGCCCCGACGCTCTTCTTGCACAACGAACCAATCCTTGTCTATCCAACACTGACAGAGATCATCAAAGTCCTCTGCTCCATGGACTCCAAGCCCCTCGAGAACACGCTCTACGAAATCGTCGAGGGAGTGTATGTGAATCTCGATGTTGTGTGCAAGTCAGTTGTTCTCCCGCAGCTTGTGTAGGGGGGTCAGAGGGGGTGAGCGTGTCCGACACCCGTGCGTGTTGGGCGGTTGGCTGGTGTTGTGTGTCGACGCACGATCAACACGATCAAGCGCGAAGCGATGATTGAGCGCTTTAAAACGACTATGAACCTTGGAAAAGAGCCATCTCTCCGGTTCCCGATCGGTGCGAAAGTTGCGTTCACCACCGAGGCGGACTTTTCGGGCTGGTGTGCCGGTACCGTCGTCGACCAGCACTGCGAGGACGGCGGCAAAATGTACGCCTATGTCGTCGGAAGCCACGACGGCTCTTCACTCTATTCCGACGGCTCACTCTACTTTGTCGCAGAAGACCACGACGGATTCATCTCCGACTACGCCACCCTGACGTCGCGCGGACGCCACCTCCGCTTCTGCGTGGGCGACCGCGTGAGGTGCCACATTGACCACATGTGGTGCAACGGCACCATCGTGCAGACGTGGTGGGTGGACAGCGACGGCGCATTCTTCCCGTACCAAATCTGTGTCGATGAGAAGCGCGAGCTCATTTACTGTCCTTACGACCACGACTCTTCTATCCAGTGCTTGCGGCAGGCGGCGGACAAGGCGGCCGCGATGGCAAAAGAACTCGTCGATGAGGAGGAGGCGGAGAAATCAAAGAAGACCAAGAAGACGGAGAAGAAAAGGAGGCAGCGTGAGAGGCGGAGGAAGAGCTTGGGCGCGGCGAGCAAGAGCTTCGGCGCGGAGAGCAACGTGAGCGAGGAGGCCGCGCCGAGCGAGAACAAGAGCTCCGACGCGGAGGGCAACGCGAGGGAGGAGAGCGCGGCGAGCGAGGACCCCACCGACCCCCCCGACGAGCTTCGCTGCCCGATCACCCTCCAGCTCTTTTGCGACCCGGTGATCGCGGCCGACGGCCACGCGTACGAGCGACGGGCAATGGAGGACTGGCTGGCCCGCTCGAACCGATCACCTCGAACCGGTGCGGAGCTGCCGCATGCTCTGTTGACACCGTGCCACCACCTGCGGGTCGCGGCCGACGAGTGGCGAGAGACCCGCCCTTGAGTTTACATGTTTGGACCTTAAGAGCTCAGTCGTGTCCGTTTATGCATACGTGTTTGCCATGTCTTCTCCAAAAACCGCACGCATCGAGACACTACCACGGACCGCTGGACTGTCCACACAAAACGAAACGAGCGCCCGCTGGCGCCCTAGGTCCGTAGCTCCGGCGCAGTGCAGTCACACACGGGGGCGCTTTTGGCCGCTGGCCTTGGCCATGCGCGGCCGCACATCGCGGTCTTTTTTGACCAGCTCGACGACAGCGTCGACGAATTCGGCAGAGAGGACGTCCTTCCGAATGGTTTTGTAGTAGGAAAGCCTGTCCTTCATGTCTTTAGCGCGGAAGACGAACATGTCGTAGCGCTCATGCATCAGGACGCTTGCCATGCGTGGCGCGATCTCCTTTGCCAGCTCTTCATGGGAGAGCGCCGCAGTCGCGGTCTCATCGTTTTTTTCCGGTGCAAAGAGCATCATCCCGATCGTGTTTGTCTCCACCGGCGGTGCCGGATCCGCCCCAAGGACGTCCACCACAAAAGCGCGAAGTTCCTCGGTCGTAAGCGGCATGACCTCTGCGAGCACGGTAGCAATTGGGTTTTATGAGTGTTTTGCCATAACACCCATAATTGCAGCTTTGTGCCTCAGACAGCGCGACCGCCTCCCGTCATGGCAGCCCGCAAGCGCGCTCGCGTGGACGCGGTGCTCAGCTCTGATGGCGATCTTGTCGACATGCGCAAGGCACAGGCGTGCGCCAAGACGATCGACTATGTCGCCTCGGAACTAATCTGTCCGATATTGCGAGAGCTCTTTGTTGACCCCGTCATGGCGGAGGACGGTCACACCTACGAGCGTGCATCTATCCAGACTCACATCGAGGTGTGTCAATCTGAGTCTGGAGCCGTCCGCTCTCCCATGACCAACCTTCCCATGGGCACGCGCTTGATTGACAACAAGATACTCCGCACTGTCATCTGCTCACTGGTCGGTCACACGGGGGACCGCCAGGAGTGGAACAAGCGAGAGGTAGAGCGCAAGAACGGCATGGGGGTTCTCGTTGCGTACCGCAAGAAGGCGATGAGCTCTTCCAAGGACACTGCCCGCAACGCCTGCTGGCACCTTGGCTACCTGTACGCGCGCGGCAAGACCACGTGCGGCCTGCCCGTGCCTCGCGACGAAGCCGAGGGCACGGCGTGGTTCAGCAAGGGCGAGTCGCTCGGGTGCTTCAACTGCAAGGGGGAGCTGGCGTATCGGTACCTCGAGGGCATCGGCTTGCCTGTGGAGCTGAAGGAGAACTTTGTCAGCATCGGGCTTGTTAAGTTGGGCGAGGCCGTAGCCGGCGGGTCGCAGTTTGCCCTCTACGTCCTTGGCCGCGCGCACAAGTATGGCTTGTACGGCATGCGCGAGGACCGCGCAGCCGTCACCAAGTATTTCCGGCTGGCGCTGCGCGCCACGAAGAATGTAGTGTCTGACAAGTGTCTAGAGAAGATGCATGAGTGGGTTGCAGAGTCGGAGGAGTTGGAGGAGTCGGATGAGTTGGATCCATAATTTATTATTTCCTAAAAGGAGATAATGCCTACCTACAGCGATCAGGATCTCGCGAGGTTGGCAAGACAGGATCCCGCGAAGTTCATGCGCGTCATGAGTCAGATCTCTGGCGCACGGCCTAATATATCTCCACAATCCAGCTCGCCGTCCAGGGTGGACACCGAGATCAAGCATGTCGGCAATTACATCAAGCTGCTCAACAGGCCTTCGTTGCAGATTCAAGGACTCTGTCCTGCGTGTAGGTGCGACATCACTCAGGGCAAGCAGCGATGTGTGGGCAAGGAGTGCAGCAAAGAGGGCAGATCGACGCATAGCAGTCCTGACTCCACTCAGTGTCCGCTGCAAGCTACGTTTTCATCCCACCCTGAGTTTGGGCACCAGATCGTGGAGCCCCGGCTCTATATTGAGGTCCCTAGAACCGTTTTTGAGACGACAGGAGTCGATACCGTTAATCCCATACTTGATGGTATAGTGGAAGGCGCTGATGATGTCAAGGAAATGATGCAGCCGCTCAGGAAGAAAGCGGTGCAGGATGTCCCAATTCCGGCGGGCCTGGACCATGTTCAGTGGGGCTGGTCTAAGTATCAGGATGTGAGCATGCCGCACGTGAAAATCGCCAACGGTGGAACCTCGCAAGTGAGCACTGAGCTGCGCACTGAGGTAGCGCGTATGGCAAAGCGTGCCTTTGAGCGGTGTCTCTTGTACCTCAACAACGTGAACACGACTGATAGAACACTGAACCCTCTCGACCGTCAGTCTAAGCGACGCGATCGCTCGTCTGAGGCACTAAAAAGCCTCGTCCTTGCTCTCATTGGATCTCTTGCGTATGGGGGGGAAGACTGGCGCCTTGAGCACGTGTCGCCTTCAGCGGGGATCGTGATTGGTCTAAAGGAGAATAGCGAGAGCGTCTACATTGCCCTTGACTTTGATAAGATGACCAAAGCGCAGTGCACCATTGTGGCGGCCATATCGGCCTGGAGGAATCAGGCCAACGCACAGGCTGAGAAGAAGTCCTCGAATCGCCGAGGCGACGAGGTCGGGAGGTTCGACAGGAGGACTGCGCCCGTATTCGCAAGAGCGAAGCGGAATGACGGCAGCGGTTATCGTAAGCACCTTGCGCAAGGCGTGGGGCTGACACCAAACTATGCGCGTTTCGCGCTGATAGTGCAGGATAGGCAGATATTCAAAGACAGGGCGGCTGTGACCCAAGCCTACCTCATGCAGCGCAAGGGAGAGATGGCGATTGCGGAGCGAGTGACAGCAGCGAGAGGAAGCGGCGGTCCAATGGTCCCCAGTGTCATACGAGTCTCCAACGGGCAAAGCGGCGCTCGGCCAACCCGCTTCACGCTGACTGACGCGAAAAAGCAACTTGAATCGTGCAAAGATAAACTCGGCGCGCCTCTGTCTAGGCTGTGGCTAAAAGTGACGGGGGATCTCGAGAGGAAGTGCCGACGACCGGGTTGTGCTCCAGCGGAAGCGCAACGGGCCGAGCGGTTGATTGTACGAGCATTCGCTGTGGCTGCTGCGCTCCTTGGGCGCGAGAATCCGGCGGCCGCTAGCGGGGCGCCGAAGGACAGTCCCAATCTCATTCAACGGGCTGTGCTGACAGCAGCCGACAAGATCAAGGCGACTGGCATGAGTGATACCCTTGCAGAATTACTCCGAGAATTCATATGTTTCCGCCCGTGCGTCGATAAGAAGCAAACGCCGGCGAGGTCGTTCACAAATCCTCACGTCGGGGAAGAGGGAATGAAGGTATTTGTGAGGCAAATCGATGAGTGCGATCAGCAGAAGATTCGCTCTAAGTCGTATCTCGCCTTGCACATCGAGTCCGATGCGAACCTCCTAGAGAAACACGCCTCTATCCCATGCAAAAAGACCAAGCGACGCCAGGCATCGAAGGTGGTGCAGCTCGGCATAACGATTGGCCCCGGAGGTACGGTTCAAGCCGGGGTGCAACCGGCTGTCCCGTGTGTTCAGCCAGTCAAGAGGAAGAAGGCGCGGTTGCTTAGGCGGGCCTACGACGAGCAGCCGGAATTAGACGTGTTATTCGCTACGGCCATCAAGCTCTTACCGAAAGAGGTCGGTGGTACCGCACCGCGAGGCAGCTGGGACAAGGTTGCTGAAGCTAAAAAGCTCCTAATAAAGGCCGCCGGATTTGGCCGTGACGATGCGGGGAGTGATGACAATGCCAGGCTATTTATTGCGGGCTCACGGCTTTCACTGAGTCGCGACCTCCGTAAGAAGCTCCTTACAGGAAGGCTTAATATCACTCGCAAGGACGCGAAGGAAATGCGAAGAACGATCTTGGTGAAGATACCAACGGCACAGGCAGTGGCTGCACCTGGCTTCAATGCTGCACTGCCTGTGGCACAGGGCTTTCAGTTTGGGGGGCGACCGACATCGGCAGAAGCAAAAAAGATCCTGAATCTGTGCAGATGGGAGAACAATTCGGCGGTGAAGATGGCGGACTTGCTAGGCAAAAAAAGCAAAGCTCTAGATAAGGCTCTCGGTAAACTGAAAAAAAACTGCGTCACTCGTGATCAGCAACAAAAGTTACGTATGTACATATTGGATGTGGAACAAGGTAAGGTGCCTTCGGCCTCGCCGAGCCCAACGACCTCGCCCGCGCCGCACAGGTCGCCGAGTCCAAAGTCCGGTCCATCTCGTGCGCCTTCCAGGGCATCTCCCAAGGCCGGTCCTCGTCCGCCTCGCCGTCGGCCCGCCCCTTCCGCAGCCGAGCTGTTGGCGGAAGTACGTCCGTCGTCAACAACTACGCTAGCGCCGAGGCGGCCACCTGCCGCATTGCCAAGATTGATGGCCGCTCCCTTAACGAGTGCTGAGGCTGGGTGGAACAAAGAATATGGCACCACGTATGAGGAGGAGGTGAGAAGGAAGGACAATGAAAAAGCGGCGGCGACTGAACGAGTGAGTAGCACCGATCGTCAGCGCATTGCGCAAGCTGCGCAGGTCGCCGCCCAATCTCACAACATGCCGAGGTATCAACGACGTGGGTACCCGATGTCACGGGCTCGTGACAAGTACAACAACGCCTTTCGAGGAAACTGGGACAATCTGTCTCGTTCGGCACAGCAAGAATACTACGAGGACAACTTCAAGCTAAACCCGTACCTCACAGCGATCACCAAATTCGATTCCCGCCGACCATCACATCGACACACCGTCTTTGATCCATATGCCCCGAAGGAAAGTGTCCGTCCGCCGCCTCGGGCGCCGTCTCCCCGCGCACCCGGCGTTGGTCTTCGGCGAGTGTCGCCAGATCGCCTAAATGAACAGACCACACAAGAGGCTAGGCCGCGACGCCAACGCAGCAACCAGAGCGACAGCGATGCAAGTCCGCTAAGTCCCGATGCAATCCCGTTAAGTCCGCTTGCTGAGGGGAAGAGATCCATGAAACGGCGAGTCCAAGACCTGAAGAAGGGCAGCGCAGAACGTGCCGCGGAGGATCAGGTAATGGTGTACGTGCAACACATGACTGGCAGGCGGGTGGTGGGGTCAGTCGCCACGGCCCTGCGCAAATATGCTGTGGAGCTGCAGCACGAGTTCTGTCGAAACGACGATGGCGTCGTTCAGTGCGGACCGTTAAACCAGGTCAGGCAGCATGTAGGAGACTACACGCAGAACGTCTCGCTCTCTAGTCTCCGTGACTATCAGAAAAAAGCAACGAATTCCTTCTTCTCAGTTCGGAAGAAATTCACACGCGAGCGCGATAAGATGATCGCGTATGACATCGAGTTCTTGAAGTCGGGTCTGCTCGTGTCGCCGACTGGGAGTGGTAAGACGCTGATGGCGCTGCAGATTATCCTACGGGCCGGACTCCCTGTGCTAATACTGACACCGAGTGCGGAAACCCTGCTGCAGTTCGAGCAGATATTGAAGGTGAGGAAAATAATGACGGCGACTCTAAGTGACGAGTCCAATGTAATAGATGTGGTCACCAAGCCTGCCGTCCTTTTGACGTACACGGCCCTTGAAGCTCTGCAGCGGTCTCCAAAGTCGGAGGCAAACCTCAAGCGACTTATCATCTTCAATAAAATATTCCCGCTTGTGATCCTAGACGAGGTCCATCGTCTGAAGGACGACCAGCAGAGATGGTTGCATGCTGTGCAGGAGTTGAGGGGGCTCTCCTTCATCGGGTTGACTGGGACTAGTTTCAGGCACGACGTGGAGTGGACTGGACTGCCCGACTTACTAGGGTCTTTCCGGCACGAGGTAGACAAAAAGAAATTGATCGCAGCGGGCTGGCTACCGCGCATCCTGTGTTACTTTCACAAATTTCCGGCCGCCCGTCCTGGTGTGCTTGATATGGGCAAGGTATTGGTGCTGGTGAATATTCTCCGAGAAAAGAGCTCGGAGAAGACTCTCGTCACGTGCACCTGTCTGAAAACGTTGGAGCAGTTCCATGAGGCGGCACAGCGGCGACTCGGCAAAAAACTGTTAATTGTCACCGGCGACACGGATAAGTACCCAGAAGACGTGCGCTGGACAACGATTCAGCGCTTCCGCGGTCAATCAAATGTCTTATTCATATCTAATATTGGTGACGTCGGCCTTGACGTCCCGGCTACGTGTCATATTGTGCTGGCGCCAACTTCTGCGAGCAAGGTGCAACTCTTCCAGCGTCTCGGGCGCATCATGAGGCCGAAGGACAGAAAGCACCCCAACCCAAATCAAAAACCACATGAGTCGCACACCTTTGCAAGTCCTGGTAGGGAATATCAATTAACAGAAGAGTACAAGCACGACTTACGAGCAGAACCCGGCATCACTATTCGACCAGATATAACCGAATTGTAATGTGCTGAGGCGGCGGCCATGGCTGGTGTCGCTGGCGGGGCCTGAGCCGGCACCGGAGCGTCTGCAAACTGCAGCGCCCGAGGCGCGGCCGCGTTGGCCTCGCCGTCCCTTTGAATGCACGCAGTCCTGGACAGCAGTCGGCTCACAATCGATCCTGACCGTACGTGCAGCTCCATGTGCACCTGAATGGACCAGGGGGTACGCCGCAGTGCGCTGGTGCTGGCACCTGAGCGGGATGGGACGGGGGGAGGTGCTGGCGTCTTGGCGCTGGGCAAGTCGCTCTGCGCGCCGCGGCGCTGGCAGTTGGGACGCAGAGAAACGGGTGGTGCGCCTGGTGCGCTGGGTGCGCGGGGTGTGTTCCGCAGGCGGAGAGAGCCGCGCGCGGTCTGGGAGGCCTGGGAGCGCGGGGGAGACGGGGGTGCAAAGACCTGTCTGGGCGGTTCCTCGCCACGGGGCGCCAGACGAAAAGAAATTGCGTCCCTTCCACGAGCGTTGTCAGTTACTCAGTGACATGGGCTCATCCTCGTCGCTATCTAATGACTCGTTTAGTCTTTCATCAGCAGCAGTATCAGGGAGCGTATCTCATAGCCTTTTTTCTCAACCTTCGGTGCATTTCTCTTATTATCACAGGAGTTCCATGTACACACAATTGGCTTGTGCTTACAGACCGTGAACGAAGTTGCGTGTAATTTGTGTTGCCCATCTGCATTCATCTGTCTCTGTAGTTTAATGATTCCTCCCTTGAGCGACACGTGATACTCAGATGCTTTCGTGAGTTTTTTAGAGAGAACCTGTATTGCCCGCAGTATATCTCCGTACGCGGGGTTGCGTTGAATTGTGTCCTCAAAATTGATCTCGACGACACCAATTTCGTCTCTGTCTGTGACTGTCTGCAAGACCGAATATTGTCTCCCTGGTGCTATAATATCACCGGTCAAATCACTCCGTTTTTCCTTTAAGTACGTATAGAGAGGAGTCCACCCCTGTTCGCAACGTTGTCCCTCTGTCGCAAGGTGTACGATCTCTATTCCGCTGGCGTGAAGGCATGCAAGTAGAAATGCAGTGGTATTGCCTCCATGCTTGTGCACGGCTATTTCTCCTTTAATACTCAGCGTCTTGTAAGAGTCAATAATATCCTTTGGCGGATTGTTGCACATATCCGGCGTAAGGTCTACATCGCTGTCTAGCGCGGTTTCTTTAATTTTTTCCACGTACTCCTTGGTATGTCCACTCAACAATTGAAATAATGCAGGTATTTTCATCAAGAGCAACATGACTGAACTGAAGAAGCAGCTACTCTGAACCTGCGGCACGGCTGTCTTGCTGCAGAGACCCAGACTTCCTTTTATCGGCTTCTTCGCCACCCCTATGTATGAACCAAGTGAGGAGAGAGAGGGAGACCTTAGCATCGACGTTGGAGATCGCTTGGAGGGTGTGGTTATACCGCCAAACCTACCACGCTCTTCGGTGCGACGCGAGTCAAACACTGCAAACACTGCACGGACACCCAGTTCCAATAGCATCTTAATAAGATTATATAATTTCTGCGGACCAAGTAGCATCCTCGGTTCTCCTCGGTTCCCATCGCGGCCGCTATGCGGCCGCTATGCGGCCGCTTTGGCCAGGTGGATGCCCGCCTGCGCGATCACAGCCATGTTGTCTTTGTTGTGAGCGAGGATCGACAGCGCCGCGGCGGCCGCTTCCTTCTGCTCGTGCGTGCCTCCGCGAGCCAGCGCCACCAACGGCGCGATGCCGCCCGCCTGCGCGATCGCGACCTTGTTGTCGGCGTTCCAAGCGAGGTTCCGTAGCGCCCCCGTAGCTGCCATCTTGTGCCAGTTCGTGCCGTCGGAAGCCAGTGCCACCAGCGGCGCGATGCCGCCCGCCTTTGCGATCGCCACCTTGTTGTCGTCGTTGACAGCGAGGTTCGCCAGCGCTCCCGCGCCCCACTCCTTCTGCCCGTCCGTGCCGCCGTTGACCAGTGCCACCAGCGGCGGGATGCCGCCCGCTGTTGCAATCGCCACCTTGTTGTCGTCGTTGATAGCGAGGTTCGCGAGCGCACCCGCGGCATCCTTCTTCACGATTCCCAACCCGTCGCGAGCCAGCGCCACCAGCGGCGCGATGCCTCCCGCCTTGGCGATCGCCACTTGCCGGTCGGGGCTCCTAGAAGCCATGCACCTGAGCACTGCCGTGCTGTTCTCCTTTTGCCAGTCCGAGCCTATGCGAGTCAGCTCCACCAGCGGCGCGATGCCTCCTATCTCCGCGATCTTCGCCCTCACGGTGACGCTTCTCAAGCAAAGGCCCCGCAGCGCCGCCGCAGCAGCGCCCTTCACTGCGAACTGACCGAGGCGGAGAAGCGCGACGTTCTTGTGAACCTCGGATCGAGAGGCCCACACAGCCAGCATGACAGAGCGCCCGCTGCCATGCAGCGCGTGGATGAAGACGCACCCCTGGTGTGAGGAGTGCGGGTGCAACGCATAGCGCACGAGCTCATCGCCCGTGAGCAACTGGAGCGTCACAAGGGGGAGAAGCTCCTTGATGGAGTTGGGGCGCCTCGAGGCGCGCATCGTCGCAAACTTGACGTCCGCAGCCTCTTGCGCGCGAAGGGCCAGCCAGACGAGGGGGGCGGCGATGGCGAGGCAGCGCGGCACAGTCGCATTGGGCTCGGCCTCCCTGAGGTGCGTGAGGAAAGTGTGGAACAGACGAGGGTGCGCCAGCGCGAGCGAGGCGATGCTGTCGGGGCTGAGCTGGAGGGAGTTGACGTCGATCGGTTCGTTGGGGGACTCGATCGCCCTGCGCCCGCACACGACCAGCACAAGGAGCACTGGCACTGCCTCCAGGGTGTCAAGGAGGGTCATACTGGAGCGAGCGAGCGAGGCTGAGGCAACGGCGGTCGCCCAAGGACGACGGCGCTTCAGCAAAATGTGAATTATGGGTGTTTTGCCAAAACACTCACACCCCTGAACTCTCGACTATCCCGCCGCACACTGCGCGCGGCCGCGCTGTGCGCTCCCCCTTCACTTGGTGCACCCTCGGCTTAGGAGAGATGGCCGCGTCGATGGAGGTGGAGGTGGCGACCGTGTCCGATGACGGGGCGTCGGACGAAGAGTGCGATATCGGAGAGATCGACGTGGACATTGGCTGCGGTGCGCCGCTGTGTGCGATGATCCCGCTCGAGACCACTGAGTATGGACTCGTCCTGGACGTCTTTGACGCACTGCCTAAGGTGATGCCACAGACCGCATCGATGCTGCCCATCACTCAGTCACCCGACGGCTGGTATTTCAAGCTCGAGCGCCGCGAGCCTCTTTCGAGGCTTCGCCCTCGCGGCGGCCGGGGTGAGGAGGGTGGCCCAAACACCACGTGCTGGATTGAGTTCAAGGATGTGCCGGAGTGCTTCCACGCCAGTGCGCGCGCGCTTCTCGAAATCCGCTCGCTCGAGATCAGCGTCGCCCTCGACGGCACCGCCGACGGCACGGGCAACTCCGACTCCGACTGGTCGGATGAGTCAGATGGCGACGACACCCCCGACTCCGACTTTTGCATTCTGTGCGTGCAGTGCAGCAAAATTTTGGAGACGCGTGACATCCTCCTGCCCGCCGTCATGTGTGAGAAATGCGACGAGAGCGCCGAGACCTGGGCGTGCTTTGACTGCGCCAACTTCGCATCTGAGGAAGAGGCCGCCGCGGCCGACCCCTACTACTGCCCAGCCTGCCGCTAGTGCGGCCTAGTGCGCGTGTTGTAGGTGTTGTAGAGGTACCCCACGCGGGATGGGAATTGTTTTTCTATTTAAATGATATAGGCTAATGGTCCGTTTGAGTGACAAGGCTAGCAAGAAACTGGGCGGAAAGCTCTCTCGGAGCGGGTTCAGGCATAAAATGCCCGGCTGTGGACAGATGGAGCCACTACCATACTTACAGGGGGAACGGGAAGAGGGAAGAGCTGCCGCTAGACGGGTAAACATAGCATACACCGGACACGGCGCAAGGGGGGCATACTTGGGCTACACCAACAGGTCTCTGCCATATCTTCCACTCGAGATTAGAGAGCTTATAACTGGGTATGCAGGTCCTCCTGTCGCCCCGGGGCAGCGTGTAGGGGGGGTGTCTCAGCAGGAGGCATTTTGACCGTCGGCACGGACGCACTGTGTTTCTGGCTCCTGTACACGCCATGCTCAGAGAGATTCGTCGCCTCAGGAACATACTCATGCAGCCCTATACCAGGCGCTACCTAAACATCTGGCGCGAGCAGTTCCGAGCATTGCACGAGCGCCTGCATCTCCTGGAGGACAGACTCAGAAACCTGATAAGAGCGGCTACCACCGGGTTCCACCCTCCCATGGCCTGGGCACACTACAGGAACAATCTGCAGAGGCAGCGCGATAAAGTTCATGCGGTCGAACTCCACCGTCTATACGACCGCGTCGAACGACTGGGTAGTCAACAGGCAGCCGACGAACCTGGCGTTGTGTACTATCCATCACGTGAAACGTACATGCCTCGTCGTCGTCGACCGGGGCTGTAGGGAAAGACATGTCCGCGGAGGAAAAAATGCTTTGTCTGTCATTGGTGTACTCAACTGAAGACCGAGGCAGTGGGCGCTCGTGCTATCGCTCATGGTCACCCAGTGCCTCGTAAGGTGCCGACATCGCTTCCTCATACGAAAAGTAAGCGAGCACCATCGATACAACCATTGCTGATAAAAAGCCCCCCCCGACAATACCAATTCCATTATTGACGCACCTTTTCTGTCCCTCGTCCCAGTGTTGCTCAACTGAACAGCCTGTTGGATGTGATGGATCCAATGGTTCAGATGCTACCTCGACGGGTCTATGAGCAAGATAATATTCTGTCTGGAGACGTCTACCATTCATGCGCTCCAGTTCCGACTGTCGAAGTAAATCAGATGTCTTCTTTTTAAAAAACACTTGGCCTCCGCCGCCCATGTGTAACAGAAAGTATACTATAGCAAAACAAATTTTAATAACACTGAAGGACTCTACACATCTCGCCGGTTCTTCCTGTCAGTTTAGCCGGTTCTTTCTGCTGGACAAGGTTTAGGTTGCGCAGCTCGGCCTCGCAGAGGCAAAGCTCGGCGAATTTTTATCGCGTTGTAGAAATGTACGTGCACATGGTCCCACCGTCACTGCCAACCGTCGCGGCTGCGTCTCTCTGGCCAGTGGATGTCGAGATCGACGTGCGCGAGTTGTACACCATATTGCCTGGGTTGCTGGTGTATCCCATTACAATGGCGCTTCTGTGGGCGTGGGACACGCGCGTGCTCCCGGAGCTTCAGCGGCAAATGATCTTGCCATATGGCGCTCGAGACCTCGCGCGCATGCGGCGAAAGTGGCTGCTGGAGTCTCACACGATGACGCCGCTGACGTCGTCCGTGACGCCAACCCTAGATCAAATCCTGGAGGAGCCGGATAAGTGCCATTTTATCGGCTCCTATCGCAACGTGCGTCAGTACGTCTGTGTGGGTGTACGGAGTCTGGACCACCCGTCGTCCGACGTGGTGCGCGAGACAAGCGCGCTCTTCACCGAGCTGCTGGGTGTCGACGCCGTGGTGGAGAAGCGGGTGGAGCTGCACGACCCGACGGAGCTGTACGAGTAGTAGGTCTTCCGTGGCGTCGCACTTAGCAAATTAATATACATGTATTTAAATGCTGGCGATTCCCTCGCTTGCATTAGGCCAGGCCTCAACCGTGAACGACCCTGTTTATAATGTGCTGACTGCGTATGGCCAGTCGTGCAACGACGCCTGTGATGTGTTTGACCTCAGCTGCGTCTCTTTACCATTCAGTACAAGTATACCAAACATCGTTGGAAATCCCTCCCAGTTGACTGCCCTCACTCTCGCAACCAACCCACCCGTCAATTGCACTAACTTAAAATTCTCCGAGAGCTACGGGATAGGCATGCCAAGAGTCGAGCTGAATGGAAATGACATTAATTGCTGGGCTCTATTTTTTCTTATCTGTCTCAGCTGGAGCCTCCCCCTCCCCTCCCCCGCACCCCC
>Ga0102815_10001203_pt1 | contig 16384 bp, 10 predicted proteins | sample ColrivemetaGS759_FD_79113 | JGI IMG/M metagenome (GOLD analysis project Ga0102815, IMG submission 79113) | Estuarine microbial communities from the Columbia River estuary - Ebb tide ETM metaG S.759 | ecosystem: Environmental > Aquatic > Marine > Intertidal zone > Estuary | place: USA: Columbia...
CTTATGGCCCCGCTTTAGAAATAGGAACTTTTGGAGCGAAGTCATCTCTTTATATCGCTGCTGGAACTGCGACTAATGATCAACTAATTTATACAATTGATCATCATGCTGGCTCAGAAGAGCATCAGCTAGGAGAAGAGTATTTTGATGCTGAGATCTTTGATAAGGATCTTGGTCGGGTAAACACAGTGCCCCTTATGCAATCTAACCTACAGCAATTCGATGAAAGTAAATGGGTTATCCCGGTTATTGCCAATGCAAATATATTGGCGCCAACCTGGACAATCAATCTTGGCTTACTATTTATTGATGGCAGTCACACTGAGACATCTGCAATGAGTGACTATAATAACTGGGTCTCAAAACTTGATACAAAGGGGGCATTGGTTATACATGATATCTATGAGCGCCCTGAAGATGGTGGCCAAGCACCTTTTCTAATCTATCAAAAAGCTTTAAAAGATGGTTTCACGCTGCATGAACGAGTGGATACAATTGTTTGCCTTGTTAAGACTTAAATTGCTCCTTCAAAAATAGAATAGATGCATTGGTAAGGTTGTTAATTGCATCTGCTGCCAAAATACATGCCGCTGAAGTCCAAGCTGGCTTTTCATCAGGCCAATAGATATTTTCTTCAAACTGCCACCCCATAAAAGGAATGCTTTGCTCATCGACTATAGAAATAGCATTTTGTAAAAGCTCTTCAGCAATCTGGGTCTCACCAATTTTTTTAAATGCAATTGAGCATTCGCTCGTTTCAGCAACGGTCACCCATGGCTCATCCTCTACACATTTAATTCCAAGACCTCGGATCCAAAAGGAGTTATTGATTTTTGTGGTTAGATCTTTAATTCTTTCCTCAGACACGACGCCTGCTAGAAGAGGATAGTACCAATCCATTGAAAATCGACTTCGATCTTTCTTAAGATCGAAAATCCCCGCGGGGCTCTCAAGAGCAATGAGTAGTTTAGAATGAGCAATTTTCCAGGCTGCCTCGCAAGCCTTTTCCTCTAAGGCCTGAGAAATTGCTATTGCGCATTCAATGCTTTTGGCAATTGAGCTGCAACCGGTTAACAAATAATCATTATCAACCTTTTCAGATTCATCTATGTTCCAGGCAATGGCTCCATTATTATTTTGTAGCGCAAGTGAAAACAAAATACCTTGTTTTACAGGATGCCAATATTTTTGAAGGATGTTTTTATCTTTGGTTAATAAATATAAATGCCATACTGCTACTGCGATGTATGAAGCATAATTAGTCTGCTTATTAAGCTCCAATGGGTCGTTATCATTATATAAATTAAACCAACTACCATCATCATTTTGATTGAGCGCCATCCAATCCAATCCTTTGATAGCCTCTAATTTAAAGCCTAAAGTTGATAGTCCCATGACAGCTTCAAGGTGATCCCATGGATCATGTGATTTGTTTTTATTTGATGGAATGGCTCCAGAATTTAGTTGAGTATTTTTTAAAAATTGCCCCAAATGATTTAATCCAGAAAGTGAAGTGGAATCAATGGCAGATGGATTTGGTAATTCTTTCATTTCTTCTGAAAATAAAATGCAATGCTTTTGCCAAACAAAGGATTAATTAATCTTTCTATAAAGTTCAGCCAGGATGGATTTTGAAGAATTTGATACTCAAGAATTTTTTTATAAATTTTTACTAAAAAATTAGAGTCCTGGTTTTTCCAGAACAAACATCTCAACCACCAATAAGCACTATGCAAACCATGAAACCGCTCGAAGCGCTCATAATTAAATCCATGATCGGTAATTTCAGAAATCATTTGATTCTTTTTAAAGATTCTTACGTGCCCCCCTGGCATATTTTGATATGCAGCTGAAAGAGACCAGCAAATCTTTTCAGGCCAAAAAGATGGAACGCTCGGCAAGAATTTGCCTCCAGGCTTTAAAACTCTGTAAATCTCATCAATTGCAGCATGATAGTCTTCAAGGTGCTCTAAGACTTCTGAGCAAATAACTAAATCAAAGCTATTATTTTCAAATGGGAGCTTATACACAGACCCCTGCATAAAAACTGTTGCCTTGGAATCAAGCTCTTTAAAAAACTCTCGGCCTTCTTTGCATTTACTAAGCGATGGAATGTCCTGATCTAACCCAATACAAAATATATTTTGAAATTCATGCAGACAACCAAAAATATGACGCCCTTCTCCGCACCCAACGTCTAAGACTTTTGGCTCTGACGGTAAGTTAATTTTCCTAAAATCAAAAGTTAGCATTTAAAATTTTTAATTGTTTGGTAAATAAGCTCTTCATATGATTGAGCAATTTTTTGCCAATCGAAATTATCTATTATATGTTGTCTTCCTTCATTAGCTCTAGTCTGAAATTTTTCTGGATTAATAAATATCTCCCTTATTGAAGATTCAATTTCTTGAGAATTTTCAGCAGGGATAAGTTCTGCGAAGGGTCCTGTAATTTCAGGAATAGACGCTACGTTCGTTGCTATTAGAGGAATTCCGCAGGCCATAGCCTCGCCAACCGGAAACCCAAAACCTTCATACAGGGAACTTACAATTGCAATATTGCTCTGAGCATACTCGATTACAATCTCCTCCCTTGTAAGATTAGTTTTGTAAGAAATATTAGCCTCGATTTTAAGTTTTTGAATCAGTCGCTCAGAATGGCCGCCAGGCCTAGGAGCACCAATAATAATTAGTCTTATTTCAGGATAGTCTTTTTTTAAGGAGGCAACTGCATGCAAAGTAAAATCAAGACCTTTTAAAGGAACATCAGCACTGGCAGTTGTAATTATTTGCCCTGGAGATCTTTGTATTTTTTCTAAAGGGGAAAACTGTTGATAATCAATGCCATTTGGAATAACGGAAATATTCTTGCTGGGTACACCAAAATCTTTTTCAATATCTTTTTTTGAATTATGTGAGGGGGTTGCAATCACATTAAGCCTTGGGGCGACTTTTTTTTGCATTTTTAAAAAAGAAAACCACCTCCACTTGGAGAGTTTTTGCATGATTCCTTTGGAGAACTGGATATCGTACTTATAGTCTTTGGTAATTGGATGATGAACAATTTCGATCAAAGGAATTGTATTTTGGATTTCAAGCATTCCATAGCTGATTGATTGATTGTCGATAACTATGTCATAGGAAGATTGCTTTAATAATTTATTTGCTCTGTTGCCAAAAGTTTTTAACTCAGGAAATCCTCCAAATAATGCAGAGAGGAATTCATACCAATCATCGAAGGATTTATCTTTTTTGAAAAAGAAAATTTTTAACCTGTCGCGGAAGATAAAAGTGCTAAATAAATCTAGTCCTGGAGATTTGACGAGATTAATTTCTGGTTCCAAGCTAGGATATGGCGGCCCTGAAATAATATCTACTTTATGCCCCAAGGTTTGCAAGGCTCTGGAGAGCTCGTATATAAATATTCCCTGACCTCCTCCAAAAGGAGCACTGCGATAGCTAGAAATAGCGATATTTAATTTTTTATTCAATTTAAATTTTTAGATTAAATTGCCGTCAGCCAATCAGAGTAATGCGGATCTTTACCACAAACGATTTCAGAGTATTTCATTTGAAGAGTTTCTGTGATCGGACCCATTGCTCCATTACCAATAGCCGCACTATCCACCTTGGCAATCGGTGTAATTTCTACTGCAGTACCTGAATAAAATGCTTCATCCGCACCAAGTAAATCATCAAATGTAAGGTTTTTTTCCTCCACTTCAATCCCCATATTTTTTGCAATAGAGATAACGCTTTGACGAGTAATACCATTTAAACAAAAGTCAGTTTTGGGTGTCATGAGCTTAGAATTTTTAACAATAAAAAGGTTTTCACCACTGCCTTCAGAAATGTAACCATTTTTATCCATCAAAATAGCTTCCTCGGCTCCTTTAGAAATAGCATCATTGACGGCCATAATTGAATTAACATAAGTGCCGATAATCTTATTATTGGAATATAGAGGGTTGTCATACTGCTGAAATGGAGACTTAATAACAGAAATTCCATTTTTTTTTGCTTCAGGATCCATGTAGGAGGGCCACTCCCAGCATGCAACTGCAACATTCACTGATAGTGCATCCTGCGACCTCAGACCCATAGATTCATGCCCTAGAAAAACTATTGGCCTTATGTAACCTTCTAAAAGATTGTTTTTAGCCATTGCATTCTTTTGAGCTGCACATAATTCATCAATTGAATAGGGAATCTCAATATTAATTTTTTTAGCTGCATCAAATAATCGACTAGTGTGTTCATGAAGCCTAAAAATAGCCCCTCCATTTTTTGTTTCGTATGCTCTCACGCCCTCAAAAACACCCAGCCCATAGTGAAGAGTGTTCGTTAAGAGATGAATATTTGTTTCATTGAAAGGCTGAAAGCATCCATTGAGCCAAATAAATTTAGAGTCTGTATTTAGAAACATGTTGTGTATGGTTTTAAGTCTCAGTTATTATGACAAAACAACTCATATAATGAAATTAAAATTCAAATGATCGATCAATCTATTTTTAGAGAATATGATATTAGGGGCACTGTGCCTGAGCAGATCAATGAAACCTCCCTAAAGATTATTGCCAATGCAATAGCAGCAAAATGCATGATGGAAAATGTAAATGAGTTAGTTCTGGGTAGAGATGGTCGCTTGTCAGGAGAAAATTTATTAGTCTGTCTTTCAAAAGAGTTGCAGAAACTTGGAATCAATATTGTAAATGTAGGCCTAGTAACAAGCCCTCTGCTTTATTTTGCTGCAAAACAATTAGACTCAAAATCTGGGGTCATGATCACAGGAAGCCATAATCCAAAAAACTACAATGGTTTTAAAACAGTAATTAACGATGCTCCAATCTCAGGCACTGAAATTCTAAGCTTTGCTTCATACGAGCTTCCTAAAGTAACTCAACTAGGCAAAGAGATTATCAAAACAGACCTTCTGGATGAATATGTAAATGAAGTTGTTTCACAGGCTGAAAAAAAATCAAAAAAAATGAAAGTTGTGGTTGACTGTGGGAATGGAGCCGCAGGAGAAATTGCTCCAATGTTAATGCGCGCCCTTGGCCATGAAGTAATAGAATTATTTTGTGAAATTGATGGAGATTTTCCTAATCATCATCCTGATCCTGGAAAATTAGAAAACCTAAAAGATCTTATTAAGGCTGTTGGAGACGAATCAGCTGATATAGGAGTTGCTTTCGATGGCGATGGAGACAGATTGGGAGTAATAACAAATTTAGGTGAAGTCGTTTTTCCTGATCAATTATTAATGATATTTGCAGAAGATATTTTAAAAGATCATCAAGGCAAAGAAATCATTTTTGATGTGAAGTGCACGAACCTTCTTGGAGACATTATTAATAAAGCGGGTGGCATTCCTTTGATGTCACCCACAGGTCATTTTCATATCAAAAATACCCTTAAGAAAACTGGTGCCCCGCTTGCTGGCGAGATGAGCGGACATATTTTTTTTAATGATAAATGGTATGGCTTTGATGACGGGCATTATTCAGCTTTTAGGTTGATAGAAATTTTAAATTGCTCGAAGGCCCCACTCTCTGAAATATTTGCTCGGTTACCTAAGGCATTCTCAACTCCTGAGATGAATATAAATGTATCCGAAGATAAAAAATTTGAAATTGTGGAAAGATTTGTAGATGAAGCTGAGTTTCAAGATGGAACGAAAATTACTATTGATGGCTTGCGCGTTAACTTTAGTGATGGCTGGGGCTTACTTCGTGCATCCAATACAACGCCTAAACTTGTTTTAAGATTTGAAGGCAATACACCTGAAAGATTGCTTGAAATACAAAATATGTTTCTAAAACAACTAAAATTAATTGATGAATCAATTCAGATTGAGCTAAGCTAAAGTTATGGCAAAAGACAGAAAACAAATTATTTTACAAAGTCTCGCTAAACTTTTGGAGGAAAGAGATGCCACTAAAGTAACGACTGCAGTGCTAGCATCAGAAAGTGGAATTACTGAAGCAGCTCTTTACAGGCACTTTCCAAGCAAGCGATCAATTTTTCTTGAATTATTTACTTTTTGTGACCAAACAATTTTTCAAAAAGTTGGTGAAATTAAAAAGGAAAATAAAATTGATCCTGCAGAAAAAGCAAGATTAATCTTTTTCTTTTTTTTAATTTTTCTAGAAAAAAATAAGGGTTTCGCAAGAATATTATCTAGAGAAGCTCTGGGTCCAAATGAGCAGAATGTTATTGATTCTGTAAATCAATTTTATGAAAGGTTAGAGCTTGCAATGAAACAAATTCTCTCCCAAGATAAGGATGCTCTTCAATTAACAGCAGGTCAGAGTGCTCATTTAATTACATCAGTAATGGAAGGAATTATCTCAAGGTTTATTAGAAATAAATTTAAAGAGACTCCAAGTAGTTATATTGAAAATTACTGGGCTTTGCTTTCAACCAGTATTTTTAAACACTAAGTATCTTCATCTAGAAAGATTTCAAAATAGGAGTTAGTAGTTCTCTCATCTGTTGGATTGCCAGTTTCTCGGTCAACTCGAACGAATGATACTCCAGCTGGAGCATTCCACTCATCCTGAGGCAAATCAATAATAGCTGTTTTCATGAAATCAATCCATGTAGGCAATGCAATACTGGAACCAAATTCATTATCCCCCAATGAAGAGAAATCATCAGTTCCGACCCAAACCGTTGTAACTAAATTATTATGAAAACCAGAAAACCAAGTGCTAATAGCATCATTGGTTGTGCCTGTTTTTCCTGCGATGTCATTTCGATTGAGAACCTTGGTCTTTCTTCCATTGCTTCCCCTTGCAAGCGCTTCTCTTAAAATATCTTTTGTAATAAATGCAACTCTTGGATCAATGGCTTCATCTGTAGCGCCTATCGGTGGTAAAAGGAAAAAAGGTTTTGTTTCCTCGGCAAGTTGAGTTTGAAACCAGGGGAATGCATCTAAATTTTCATCAATTTTTTCTTCTGTTTTGTTAGATGGGTGTTCAAAAATAATCTCTCCATTTCTATTAATAATTTTTTCTATAAAAAATAAACCATTTCTTTTTTCTGAATGAGCCAAAGTACTGTATGCGCGAACCATTTCAGCCGGGGAAAAGCTGGAAGAGCCTAAAGCCAATGATAAATCTGGAGCAAGTCTCGCGGTTGAGAAACCAAATTTCGATAAAAATTTTTGAGTTAATGGAATTCCCATTTCTCTTAGCAATTTTATAGAAACTAGATTCACTGACTGGACTAATGCTTCTCTAAGCCTAATGGGGCCATAAAATTTACCTGTGTAATTTTCTGGGCGCCAACTACTTTCTAGATTTGAGTCTTCAAAAATAATTGGGGCATCATTAATTTTATCTGATGCCTTGTAACCGTTAGCAAATGCAGCGGTGTAAATAAATGGCTTAAAACTGGATCCGGCCTGCGGGAATGATTGTTTAACTCTATCAAAGTTACTTTTTGAAAAATTCAATCCTCCTATGTAAGCCTTAATTCCGCCATTGATGGGGTTGACTGAGATAAATGCTGATTCAGCTTCTGGGATTTGATCAAGAGTATTTAGGCCATTGAGGTCTGATAGGTAAATCAGATCTCCGGGGCGAAGAATGTCATAAAAATTTTGAGGTATTGGCCCAAATTTGTTGATGCTTATTCTTTGCCTTGCCCACTTATATGAATCATCCCAGATTAAATTTTCTAGCTCAAAAGAATCGCTTAGGTAGATAATCCTCTCTGGCTTAACATCCACCACTATTCCTTTTGCATGAGCATCTGAAATAACTGAATCTTCAAAGTAATCTCTAATTATTGAAACAAATAATTGATTCATGCCTAGATTGTCTTCTAGATTGGACTCTTGATATAGGATGTCTGTATTGCCAATGCTCAGCTCAGAAAAGACTAACTCTGGTATCTCAGCCAATAAGTTTTCTGGCTCTCTCCATCCATGCCTCTTATCATAGGCATATAAATTTTTAGAAACGCTGTTAAGTGCGGCTTGTTGAAGAGATGAATCTATTGTTGTAAACACTGATAAGCCTTCTTTATATACAGATAAACCATACCTATCGATCATGGCTTGACGAGTTATTTCAGCAAGATAGCGCCCATCAAGAGCAAAGCTTGAATCTGCTTGCGACAATTTAATTGGTTCTGTTTTTGCAAGCAGAAATTGAGCTCTTCCAATGTAACCAAGTTTGTACATTCTTCCTAAGATCCAATTTCTCCGAACAATTGATCTGTCGGGTGATCGGATTGGATTGATTCTAGAAGGAAGCTGTGCTGAAGATGCGATTAAAGCAGATTCAGCAAGGGTCAACTGGTCAATGGACTTAGCAAAATATTTATTTGCAGCTGCCTCCACACCATAGGATCTATTACCTAAAAAGATTGTATTAAGATATAAAGAGAATATTTCTTCTTTTGTTGCTGAGCTTTCGAGCTCAAATGCAAGATATATTTCTTTGATCTTACGAATAATTTTTTGTTCACGGGTTAACAAGTAACCTCTTACCACCTGCATGGTTATGGTGCCGCCGCCACTAACAATTTCACCCGATTGCACTAACTGATAAAAAGCTCTAATAAATGCAGTGATTCTGATTCCATTATGCTCAAAAAATTGGTCATCCTCAGCCGCTAAAAATGCATTTTTAAGATTTTGTGGAATCTCTTTATATTCAATAGTTCGTCTTTTTTGATCTCCAAACTCTCCAATCAGAATGCCATCAGAGGTATAAATTTTTAAAGGGATTTGCAATACATCTTGGTCTACCAGGTTAATCTCTGGAAGATTTGGTTTTAATACAAAGTATCCTGACAAAATAGTGAATATTGCTAGCAGGGTAACAATTAGGGATGCAGAAAAAATCCAATTTATAAATCTGATCATGGTGTTAGGTAAAGAGATATAAATTCAGTTTTTAATACTAAAATATTTTGATGCATGAATAAAATTATTTTACCCCTATAAATGATAGAATCTCCAATCTAAAATACTAAGTATGAATATTTTTATTGTTGGTCCTATGGGCTCCGGAAAAACCACAGTTGGAAAAATTGTGGCTAGTGAGCTGTTTTTAGAATTTCATGACACAGATGCAAAAATTGAAGAGAACACTGGCGTAACAATAGATTGGATTTTTGATATTGAAGGTGAAGCAGGTTTTCGGAAGCGGGAGACTGCAATTTTACGAGACATGGTTGCTTCTAATTCCATTGTCCTTGCAACAGGTGGCGGGATAGTCATTGAAGAGGAAAATAGAGAACTTTTGGCATCCAGGGGCACAGTTTTTTATCTACATACACCTCTCAATACGCAAGTAGAAAGAACTTCAAAGGATAAAGATCGCCCCTTACTGAAAGATCAAGACCCTGAAAAAGTATTGGCTGATTTACAAGAATCAAGGCAATCTCTTTATGAAGCAGTGGCTGATCACATTATCGATACAGAGAATAAGAGCGGCTCACAGGTTGCCAATAAAATAGTGAAACTAGTGAAAAACTATGGCTAGGGAATTATTTGCTGGACGCCAAGAAAATAAATATAAGATCCTAATTGGCAAAAAAACCATCTCAAAGAAAAATCTGGCGCCTCTGTTAAAAAACCATGCAAAAGCACTGGTAATTTCAGATGATGGAATTCCATCAAGTATTACTAAAAACGTATACTCAATCTGCAAAAACTTTACCAAAATTTCAACCCTCACCTTAAAACAAGGAGAGAAAACCAAATCTATTCAAAATTTTCAAAAAATTCTTAATTTTTTAGCATTAAATAATTTTGATAGATCTGATGTCATTATTGCTGTTGGTGGTGGCGTTATCGGAGATATCTCAGGATATGTTGCTAGCTCATACTTGAGGGGCATTCAATTTATTCAGATACCAACCACATTGTTAGCTCAGGTAGATTCATCTGTCGGCGGAAAAACTGCTATTAATATTCCAACTGGAAAAAATCTTGTTGGTGCATTTTATAATCCAAAAGGGGTAATCATTGATACTGAGGTGTTGAGTACTCTTCCTGAAAGAGAATTTAAGGCAGGTTTAGCAGAAGTTATAAAGTATGGTTTGATCCAAAATAAATACTTACTTGCACTACTAAAAAATAACGCTGCAGAAATTCAATCCAAAAACGGTGAGATCCTTGAAGAGATTATTTTTGAATCTATTAAAACTAAATCCAAGATTGTGACTAAGGATGAAAAAGAAAATGGCGTACGTGCAATCTTAAATTTTGGCCACACCTTTGGACATGCAATTGAAGCTGAAGGTAAATACAAAAAAATACTGCATGGAGAAGCTGTAGCCAAAGGCATGTTAGTAGCAAGTAAAATTTCTTGTCTGGAAAATCTAATTTCTCCACGAGACTTAATCAAAATTAAATCTTTATTAGAGTCTTATCAATTTGATCTTTCTCTTGGTCAATACAAATACATGGAATTGAAGCCATTTATATTTAGAGATAAGAAAATGAAAGCTGGAAAATTAAATTTAGTGCTTCTTGATGGAATTTCAAAAGGAATAGTGACTGATTCGTTTAATGCTATGCATCTAAAAAAAGCGCTTAAAAACTAGGCTAGGCAGCGTTTGCTGTGGTTGCTTTTAGAAGGTCTTGAATATTCAACGCTGCTGGAGATACTAGCCAAAAAGATGGTTCATATCTATCAAATTCATCTAAGATTAGCTTTGCCCTCTCACTTTTAGTTTCTTTAATATGTCGTGCAATTATTTGTTTTAGAAATTTCCTGTGTGACTCCATCTCTTCACTGACAATTCTATCAAGATTAATTAAACTTCTATTACATTGATCAAAGAACCGTCTGTTTGTATCAAGCACGTATGCAAAACCTCCTGTCATACCAGCACCAAAGTTAGAGCCAACACTGCCCAAAACTGTTACATGTCCGCCTGTCATATACTCGCAACAATGATCACCAGCTCCTTCAATCACAGCAGATGCGCCAGAGTTTCGAACTGCAAATCTTTCGCCCACAGTGCCTCCAACATAAAGATCGCCTCCAGTTGCACCATATAAAGCAGTGTTACCAGCTAAAACCGTTGGAGCATCCTGAGAGGCATATTCACCCGAGCTAGAAATAACAATCTTGCCCCCATTCATGCCTTTCCCCACATAATCATTAGCATCACCATTCAATCTTAGGTTCAGACCTGATGCGTTCCATGCGCCAAAGCTTTGACCTGCAGAGCCTGTAAAATTTAAAGTCTGCTTTCGCTTGAGTCCCCTTTCACCATACAAAGATGCAATGAGGCCTGAGGCTTGAGCTCCTATAGATCGATCACGATTAGAAATATTATATGAAAACTCTGATTCTTCTTTTTTAGGAATAGAGGGCTTTAAGTCTCTAAGAATTTTTGAATTTAGCTCCGCCTTGTCCCATGGATCGTTGGATTTAGTAGTGCAGTAATGAGGCGCAGAGGATTTTTTATCAGAATAAAGAATTGGAGATAAATTAATGTTTTGTGTGCGAGGATCAAGCTGAGTAATATCTTTTAAATACTGAGTTTGACCAATAATTGATTCGATATCTGGAACACCAAGCTTAGCAAGAATTTCTTGAACCTCATTTGCAATAAATGTGAAGTAGTTGATAACTCTTTCCTTCTCACCAACATAGTGATGATCGATGATATCCCTTCGTTGAGTTGCTACGCCTGTTGCGCAATTGTTTAGATGGCAAATTCTTAAGTATTTACAGCCCATTGCAATCATAGGACCCGTTCCGAACCCAAAAGATTCAGCCCCAAGAATGGCTGCCTTTACAACGTCTAGACCAGTTTTTAATCCGCCATCAGCTTGCAATCGAACCTTATGCCTTAAATTACTTGCCCTCAATGCTTGATGAGCTTCAGACAATCCAAGCTCCCAAGGAGAGCCAGCATAGCGAATTGAAGATAGAGGACTAGCACCCGTGCCCCCGTCATGACCTGAGATAGTAATTAAATCAGCATAGGCCTTAGCCACTCCAGCAGCGATGGTTCCAACTCCTGGTTCGGAAACTAATTTTACCGAAACGAGCGCTTTTGAATTTACTTGCTTAAGATCAAAAATGAGTTGCGCTAAATCTTCAATGGAGTAGATATCATGATGGGGTGGAGGTGAAATAAGAGTGATCCCGGGGGTAGAGTATCTGAGTTTAGCAATCAGTGAATTCACCTTTCCTCCAGGTAATTGACCTCCCTCACCTGGTTTAGCTCCCTGAGCAATTTTAATTTGGAGAACCTCTGCATTTACTAAATACTCAGGAGTAACACCAAAGCGTCCTGACGCTACTTGTTTAATTTTTGACATCTTACTTGTGCCATATCTTTCCTTGGCTTCTCCGCCCTCGCCAGAATTAGAACGCGCTCCCATGCTGTTCATAGCTTCAGCTAGTGTTTCATGAGCGTCTGGAGACAAGGCTCCAAGGCTCATGCCAGCAGAATCAAATTTTTTTAATAATTCACTGGTAGGAGCTGCTTTGGTTTTCTTTGGTTTTTTTGGATATCTTAGCTGCATTAAATCTCTTAACATGGCAGGAGGTCTAAAATTAACAAGATCTGCATACTCTTGATAAGCATCTTTTGAGCCCGTTTTTACTGCTTCTTGGAGTTTTTTTACCACCTCGGGATTGTATGCATGATATTCGCCACCATGAACGAATTTCAGCAAGCCACCTAAACCTATTTCGCTCACATTAGAGTGAGCGTAATCATGCAAGGATCGCATTTCATTATCTAAATCATCAAATGTTTTGCCGCCAACTCTGCTAACGGTATTTGTAAATGATAGATTCACAATGTCAGAATTTAGACCAACAATCTCATGCAATTGAGATCCTCTATAGCTAGAAATAGTAGAAATACCAATTTTAGAAATAATTTTTAACAGGCCTTTATTTATTCCTTTGCGGTATTTTGCACAATTAGCTGTTGGGCTACCCTTAAGCTCCTTTCGATGAGTGAGATCCAGAATAGTTTGAAAAGCAAGCCAAGGATAAACAGCTGTTGCTCCAAAACTTATTAAACATGCAATCTGATGTGTATCTCTTGCTGTTGCAGAACTTATTATAAGGTTTGCATCAGACCTAAGGCCCAGCCTTACTAGCTCCTGATGAATGCAACCCACCGCTAAGAGCGCATTGATTGAAAGTTTGCTGTCATCGGGTAACTTTTCATTTAAATGAATAATCACCTCTCCTTTTCGCACTGAAGAGATAACTTTTTTAGTCAAAACATGTAATGCATCTTTTAAATTTGTTTTTGAAGAATATTCAAGATCAAAAGTTTTGGAAGAAAAATATGGATTTTTAAGCAAAGAAGATAATTTTTTATGCGAAAGAACCGGAGAGGTACTGACAATCCTTTTTGCATGATCTTTTGTTTCTTCAAAAATATTTAGCTCTGGACCAAAACAAGCCTCTAATGACATCACGCTTGATTCTCGTAAAGAGTCAATCGGAGGGTTTGTAACCTGAGCAAACTGTTGTCTAAAATAATCATAAATAGAACGAGGCATGGAACTTAACATTGCTAATGCAGTGTCATCACCCATGGAACCCGTTCCCTCTAAGCCATCTAGAGCTAGGGGCTTGATAACTGATACTCTTTCTTCATTAAAAAGAGAAAAAAGTTTTGAAGATTTAATCAATTCAGAATGAGGCATTTTTTTAATGCCTGGACCCTCGAAAGCATCGAGCGTTGATTCAAGGTAAATAGCAGATTTTTTTAACCATTCTCGGTAAGGCTTATTTTGTTTTAGCTGGTCATCAATAATATGTTGATCTAGAATTTCTCCTGATTCTGTATTTACAGCAAAAATACCACCTGGACTTAACCGCCCTTTTTGCAAAACCTCCTCATCTGATACGGGATAAATACCAGTTTCTGAGGCAACAGTTATCATTCCGTTTGTTAATACTTGATATCGAGCAGGTCTCAACCCATTTCTATCTAAGACACAAATTGCCCACTCACCATCAGACATAACAATGCCTGCAGGGCCATCCCAAGCTTCCATATGCATGGAATTATATTCATGGAAAGCTCTGACCTCTGGGTCCATGGTATGAATATTTTGCCAAGCTGGAGGCAGAACCATTCTTATCGATCTGAAGAAATTAATCCCTCCCTTTATCAGCAGCTCAATCATGTTATCTAACGCAGAGGAGTCGGAGCCAGTTTCATTAACCAAAGATTTAAAATTCCCAATACCAGGGATCAGTGGAGTCGAGAATTTAGAGGCTCGAGCCTTAACCCAATTTCTATTTCCCCTGATAGCATTAATCTCTCCATTGTGGGCAAGTAATCTAAAAGGCTGAGCTAGGTGCCATCTTGGCTGGGTATTGGTTGAAAACCTTTGATGAAAAAGACAAATTTTTGCAGTGAAAGATTTCTTTTTGATGTCTTTGTAAAAACTGCTTATAGAGTTTGGTAGCATCAACCCTTTATAAACAATCGTTTGACTCGACATGCTGCAAATATATAATTTTTCATCATTGCTGTAGATTTCTTCAATTTTTTTTCTTGCCTGAAGGAGGCATGATTCAAACCTTTCTTTGTTAAAGTCTTTGGAAATGGGGGCAATAAAAACTTGATTGATATTTGGCAAAGACTCTAGTGCAATTTCTCCAAGGATGGATGTGTCAGTGGGAACCTCTCTCGAACAAACAAAATGTAAATTTTCAGATTCTAGAATTGTTTTAATTTTTGCTATATCTTTTTTTAAAGCGCCTGATGAAAAAATTTGTGCTATGCCAAAGAGTTCTGGTAGCTGGATATTTAACTCTTTTTTTATTCGCTTTTGGAAGAAGCCTTGATTTAAATCAAACAAGAGCCCGCAACCATCTCCGGTTTTACCGTCTGAGCCAATTGCACCTCTGTGGGTCATGCTGGTAAGACCAGCAATTGAGCGAGTTACAACGTCTCGATTAAGAGTGCCATGACGATTAACAATTAAACCAAAGCCGCAATTGTCTTTGGCTTGGGCTTCGCTGTATAACGATAATTCTGAAGTCTTTTGCGGCATAAGGTTATACATATTAACACAATAATGTCATACTATGTCATACATACCACGCATAAGTATTGCCAATAAATGAGCGCAAAGAATAAACAATATAAAATTGATAAGGGTCTGATGCTCTTTACTCAGCCACGCTCTCCATACTTTTATGGAAAAATTAGATTAAATAGAAAATATGTCACTAAATCCTTTGCTCCAATTACTGACCTAGATGAAGCTAAAGTCATGCTGCTAGAATGGCAAAAAGAACTATTAAATCAAAATACAATCCCTGCCTCAACAATCTCAGCTCCTGAGAATTTTAAATCCAGGTCTGAGTATGTTGAGCATGTTCCACTCAAAAATGATTTCCAATTTTTAGATGTAGGCCGATATGACCCTAATAAAAAAAATATTGAAGAAAGAAAAATTAATTTTGTTGAAATTTATGGTGATTACAACCAGCCAGAGGCATCGAATCAATCTCATCGGTGTTTAGATTGTGGAAATCCTTATTGCGAATGGAAATGCCCTGTTCACAATTACATTCCTGATTGGCTGAAACTGGTGAACGAAGGGAATATTTTAGAAGCTGCTGATTTATGTCACCAAACTAATTCTCTTCCTGAAATGTGCGGCAGGGTCTGCCCTCAAGATCGGCTGTGTGAAGGTGCATGCACCTTAAACGATGGTTTTGGAGCTGTCAGTATTGGAAACATCGAAAAATATATTACAGATAAAGCTATAGAAATGGGCTGGAAACCTGATTTAAGCAGTCGAACTTGGAGCAAAAAGAAAGTCGCGATTGTTGGAGCTGGGCCTGCAGGCATAGGATGCGCAGATATTTTAATTAGGGCTGGCATTCATTGCGATGTTTATGACAAACAACCAGAAATTGGTGGCCTTCTGACTTTTGGCATTCCTGAATTTAAATTAGAAAAAAGTGTTGTGCGTCGCAGAAGAAAGATTCTTGAAGAGATGGGGATTAAATTTCATCTGAACAAAGAAATTGGCAAAGATATTACGTTTAAAAAACTACATAAAAAATATGATGCAGTATTTTTAGGCATGGGAACTTATACCTCTTTGGAGGGTGGATTCAAGGGAGAAGAATTGCCACAGGCTCACAAAGCAATTGATTACCTTATAGGCAATACCAATCACCTTTTAAAATTTGAACAAGATGCATCTGCGTACATTAACTTTAAAGGCAAGGATGTGGTAATCCTTGGAGGTGGGGATACCGCCATGGACTGCAACAGAACTGCGATTAGACAAGGCGCTAAATCAGTTACCTGCTTATACAGAAGAGATGAAAAAAATATGCCTGGTTCTAGAAGAGAGGTGGTTAATGCAAAAGAAGAAGGCGTGCAATTTGAATTTAATATTCAAC
>Ga0102815_10001204_pt1 | contig 16383 bp, 18 predicted proteins | sample ColrivemetaGS759_FD_79113 | JGI IMG/M metagenome (GOLD analysis project Ga0102815, IMG submission 79113) | Estuarine microbial communities from the Columbia River estuary - Ebb tide ETM metaG S.759 | ecosystem: Environmental > Aquatic > Marine > Intertidal zone > Estuary | place: USA: Columbia...
TATCGCATTGTTATCTAAACCATCTTGACTGGTACATATGGGTATTAATAGGTCGCATACTTGAGCACTTAGACTGAAAGAATTTAACGCAAAAATTAGGGTAACTATTAAAAATATTTTGTTGAAGTTCATGTAGTTTGGGTTTTTACAATTTACTAAAAGTTAATTGCTTTACTTTTTTTTCATCTATATAATATTCAACTACATAGATTCCTTTTTTTAATAATGAAAAGTCAACTTTTTTTATAACATTACCTTTTTCTTTATTAACTACAGCAGTAGAAATTATAGTGTTATTGTACGTTAGAGTATAAGTGATTTCTTGTGCTTTTTCGAAGTCAAAAATTAAAATTGCACTTGAATAAACCTCCGTTGGTTCTATTTTAATGAAGTTTTCGTAATTATTATCACTTACACTTTCTTGGCTAAACAAGAAAAAAGGAAAAAAAATTAATAGAACAAGTAGGTTTTTTTTCATTATTTTTTTTTTAAATTTAAGAAAAATTTATGAATTCACAATTTATGAATTTTTTAATATTTAATTGTTTTTTAAACAATTAAATATTAAAAAATAAAAAAGATAAAATTAATTTGATCTTTCCTATAATATGCTTTTTTTCAATCATTTAACAGATAGATAAGTGTTTATTTTCACCTATAACTCCTTTGTTACCAATACATACAAAAAGTTAATACTAAAAAACCCTATTCATAAAAATAGTGTGACACAAATTTTTCAGCTATTATTGAATTTGTATCTTTGCAAATTGTATTATAAAGAATACCTATGAATTTAAAAAATCACAGTAAAGTAATGGATGAATTAGGCGAAGAACATATTGGAACTTCTAGCGATACTCCTTTAAGAAAAGATGCTTTTAAAATTAATGATGGAGATAAAATAGAAGCAATAGAAAAAGATGTTAAAAAAATTCTATTGACATTAGGGATGGACTTAACTGATGATAGCTTAAAAGGAACTCCAAAAAGAGTTGCAAAAATGTTTGTCAGTGAAATATTTGGGGGTTTAAATCCAAAAAACAAACCAGTTGCTTCCACTTTTGAAAATAAATATAAATACGGTGAAATGTTGGTTGAAAAAAATATTACACTTTATTCTACTTGTGAACATCATTTACTTCCTATTGTTGGAAAAGCACATATCGCTTATATCTCTAACGGGACTGTAATTGGGCTTTCAAAAATGAATAGAATTGTAGACTATTTTGCAAAAAGACCTCAGGTACAAGAAAGACTTACGATGCAAATTGTTAAGGAATTACAAGAAGTTTTAAATACAGAGGACGTGGCCTGTGTCATTGATGCAAAGCATTTATGTGTTAATTCTCGTGGAATTCGTGATATTGATTGCAGTACCGTAACCAGTGAATTTGGAGGTAAATTTAAAAAAATTGAAACAAGAAGAGAGTTTTTAGATTATATAAAATTAAATACAACATTTTAATGTTGCAATTCCAAGTTAAAGTTTTATAACTTGCTAAACGTTAAATTAAAAAGAAGCATTTAGATACATGAAACTTTTCGAACAACAAGAATTATACCTGTATAATTCAATTACAAAAACAAAAGAAAAATTCACTCCAATTCATAAGGAATCAGTTGGGATGTACGTATGTGGACCTACGGTTTACAACAATGTGCATTTAGGAAATTGCCGTACTTTTTTATCGTTCGATTTGGTATTTAGGTACTTAAAGCACTTGGGCTACAAAGTTAGGTATGTTCGAAATATTACAGATGCGGGACATTTAGAAAATGATGCGGATAGTGGCGAAGACCGCATCGCTAAAAAAGCAAGGATTGAAATGTTGGAGCCCATGGAAATTGTGCAACGATACACAGTCGATTTCCATCAAACAATGGAAAAATTTAATGCGCTTCCTCCAAGTATTGAACCCACTGCTACTGGACATATTATTGAACAGATAGCAATTATTGAAAAAATTATTTCTGAAGGATTTGCTTATGTTATAAATGGTTCTGTTTATTTTGATGTACATAAATTTAATAAAACTCATACTTACGGAAAACTAAGCGGAAGAAATTTAGAAGACATGGTTGCTAATACCCGTGATCTAGCTGCTCAAACTGATAAAAAAAATTCACAAGATTTTGCGCTTTGGAAAAAAGCAGAGCCTGTGCATATTATGCGTTGGCCATCACCTTGGAGTGATGGATTTCCTGGTTGGCATTTAGAATGTACCGCAATGAGCACTAAATACTTGGGCAAACATTTTGATATTCACGGTGGGGGAATGGATTTAAAATTTCCACACCATGAATGTGAAATTGCACAATCTGAAGCTGCCTTAAAAACCAATCCAGTAAATTATTGGATGCATGCCAATATGCTTACTCTTAACGGAAAAAAAATGGCGAAATCTACAGGGAATCATATTTTGCCTCACGAGCTGTTTTCTGGTAACAATACCATTTTAAGCAAAGCTTTTTCACCTTCTGTTACTAAATTTTTTATGTACCAAGCAAATTACAGAAGCATTCTTGATTTTTCTAACGATGCATTATTAGCTTCTGAAAAAGGATATAATAGATTGATGGAAGCTTATAAAATGCTTTCAGGAATTGCACCTTCAGAAAAAAATGAATTTGATGCATCTGTTTGGAGACAATCCTGCTATGACGCAATGAACGACGATTTTAATAGTCCAATTTTAATAGCTCAATTATTTGAAGCCGTAAAAATCATCAATACAGCTAAAGAAGGAACCACGCAATTAGACCAAAACAATATTGATATTATAAATAAAACAATGCATGATTTTATTTTTGATGTATTAGCTTTAGAAGAAAATAACACCATTAATTCGGGAGATGATCATCAATTATCAGATGCTGTTAATATATTGATAGGACTTAGAAACCAAGCACGAGATAACAAAGATTTTCAAACTAGTGATTTAATTCGTGATCAATTAAAAGAAGCTGGAATTCACTTAAAAGATGGAAAAGAGGGTACTACTTTTTCTTTAAATCTTTGAACGAATTCTTCGACACATAATTTGAATTTAAATCTAGAATGAGAAATATACTAATATATCCTTTTGTTTTGCTGATTAAGGGATATCAAATTTTAATTTCTCCTTTATTACCGTCTTCATGCAGGTACGATCCAACTTGTTCGCATTACGCTATTGGCGCACTTAAAACACATGGTTTTTTAAAAGGTACCTTGCTCGCTATTAAACGTATTGGTAGTTGTCATCCTTGGGGTGGATCGGGTTATGATCCTGTCCCTGAAAAAGACAAAAAGTAATTAAATTAAATATAGCTTTACTTATATTTACAATTCTAATTTTTTAAAAATATTTTATGCAAGTATTAAGTTTTATTTGGGACCCATCTCCAGGAATTGATTTAGGTTTTTTTATGATTAGGTATTACAGCCTAATGTTTGTAATTGCCTTTACCATAGGATGGTTTTTAACGAAAAATATTTTTAAGAACGAAGGGCTATCAGATGATAAAATGGACAGTCTTTTTATTTATGTTGTATTAGCAACACTAATAGGAGCTAGATTAGGGCATGTATTTTTTTATCAGCCAGAATTATTAAAAGATGATTTTTTCTCCGTATTTCTTCCTTTTAGCTTTAAAAACGGATTTGAATTTACAGGATTTAGAGGCTTAGCAAGTCATGGTGCTGCAATAGGAATTATAGTTGCAATGTATTTTTACAGTAAAAAAACACTTAAAAAACCGATACTATGGATACTCGATAGAATAGTAATTGCAGTTGCATGTGGAGCCATATTTGTTAGAATAGGAAATTTTATTAATTCTGAAATAATAGGAAAAGCTACCCATAGTGATTTTGGAGTTGTGTTTAAACAATTGGGAGAAGATTTTCCTAGGCATCCTGCTCAGTTGTACGAATCGTTTTGCTATGTTTTTGTATTCGCTATACTTTATTATTTGTATTGGAAAACCAATAAAAGTAAACAAATGGGTTATTTACTAGGAATGTTTTTAGTGCTGCTTTGGACGGTTCGTTTCTTTGTAGAGTTTGTAAAAGTAGCTCAGGTAGACGAAAGAGCAGAATGGGTTTTAAACACAGGACAATGGCTCAGCATTCCTTTTATACTTGTTGGCGCCTATTTGATGATTTCATCACCTAAAAGACCCGTTCCAAGTGAATAAATTATATTTCATAATTACTGTTTGTACGATTTTATTTTATTCTTGTGATGAAAATAAAAAGCAATCTATTTCAATTACTAAAGAGATTAATTTTACTAAGGAAGGGGAATTGTTTTTAAAAAAACCAACAACAGATTCGGTATTTAAAACCTTAGATATTGAGTTTGCTGAAACGGAGTATGAAACACAAACTGGTTTAATGTATCGACATATGATGGAAAGTCATCAAGCCATGTTATTTATTTTTAAGAAAGAACAGCCGCGTTCCTTCTATATGAAAAACACCGAATTTCCTTTAGACATCATATATATAAACAAGAAAAAAGAAATAGTTCGCATCCAAAAAAACGCAAAACCTTTTGATAACAAATCGTTGCCCTCGAGTTTGCCAGTTTTGTATGTACTTGAAATTAATGGTGGCCTTTCTGATTCTTGGGAAATAAATATAGGAGATAGTATTGAATGGACTGTTAATTAATTTTTATATATTAGTCATTATAAATTAATTTAAATTAAAACCATGAAAAACATTACTTTTTTATTTTTTCTAATAGGGGGAGTTTTATTTGCTCAACAACCAAAATCATTTTCTGAATTGTCCAATCAAAACCAAATAAATGAATTTAATGGTGAAACTGCAACAGTTATCAGTAACGGTGCTCAGGGAATTATCGCTACCTATGTAGCTAAAGTACTTTTTGATATTGGTTTAGAAGAAAATTGTTCAGAACCAACAGTAACATTCGAGGATTTTCTTGGAGGACCAGCAGGTATTTTAGATTGTGGACCTGTAATGAGTAGTGATGGTGACGGTTGTTATGCTGCAGGAGAACTTCAAAGTGGGTTTCAGCTTTTATCTTCAAATGGTGGAAATACAGTAAGTATTCCAGCAGGTGCAATTGGAAACACAGATCCTTTAGCCGGTGCAATAACTTTTGCTGATTTTACAATTGTTGAATTTACTCCCAATATTTATGCAGTTGCCATGGATATTTGGGAAAATAATGCTCCTTTGACAGACATAAGAGTTTATGGAGAGAGTGGAGATTTAATAGAAACTATTCAAGTAAATGTTCCAGTAAATATTCAAGTATTTTTTGGTATGATTGCAGACGAACCAATTTCAAGAATTGAAATACAAGGTGAACAAGATAGTGGTGAGTTAATTGGCAACTTCTATTTTGGAGCTACTTGTGAAGCATTATCTGTAAATGATAATATTTTATCTCAGCTATCTATATATCCAAACCCATCGTCTGATATTATAACTATTAATACTCCTTCTGGAGTGGAAATAATTTCAACAAATTTATACGATGTTTTAGGTAATGTTGTTATAAATCAAACCACAAATAATCAAATTAATATTTCTAGTTTGGCTACTGGTATTTATTTATTAAATATTAACACTACTGCAGGATCAATAGCTAAGAAAATAGCTAGAAAATAAATTCGAAATTAACTTTTAAATCCTATTTAATAAGATAGGATGATCAGAATTAATAAAAAAAACCATCCTAACAAGGATGGTTTTTTTGTTTATTTAATTTTAAAAAAATTAATTAATTTCATAAATAACTGTAACCGTATAGTTATTTCTGATATGATCTAATGAAGCGGTATCTGTTAAACCAATATCATATAATTGCAAGGCTCCTTTTTGTTGAATTCTTGAATATGAAAAATCAATAGAATAAGTACCTAAATAAAGTCCAAATCCTCCGGAAAAACCAGTAAGATCTCCCTGATTAGTATTCTTTTTATATGGACTTTCTTCATATTGATAACCACCTCTTAGACGAAGGTTATTTAATCTATACTCTCCACCAATTTTAATAGCCGAAGCACCTGTTAACTCATTATTAATGATGGCGTTTTGAGATGAGAAATAAGAACTATTCGAAGCACTAAAATATATGGAAGCGTAATCTTTATAGGAATAATCAAAACTAATTAATCCACTTTTTCCAAAAATATAAGCCCCACTTGCAGCTATTTTCCAGGGCGTTGTTAATCTGTATTTATTAAAAACATTAATAATTTTAGGGTTGATATATTCATTATAAATTTCTCCTTCAAATTCTCTTGATGTTTCAATATATTGTGTAGTTTCTTCGTAAATATTATACCAAATAGGACTGTCGTAGGTAATTCCTAATCTCAAATAATTTGTCACCTTTGCGATGGCTCCAAACTGAGCTGAAAATCCTCCTCCATATGCATACAGGTCATTCTGAAAACCAACATAATTTACTGAACTTCCATTGTTATTGTTGGTTTCGTTTAAGAAGGTGCTTTTTCTATAATTTAAACTATTACTATTTAAATTTATTCCTACAGAAATCATGTGATTAATTTCCGTAGCAAAATTAAATGAATATTTACCATTATAACCTCTTGAATTATAGTAATATTTTTGATTAAAACTTCCGGGCGCTATAGTTGAATAATATGCTGTATTTTCTGAATTTTCGGGATCAACAGGTTCAATAATAAAACTTTGGTACCCTAAAAAAGCATTTTGAGTGGATACACCCTCATTAACTCCAAGATATGCATATAAGCTCGAAATAGTTTCGTTTTCTTGTAATTGCAACAAATTTAAGGGCACTCCATTTGCTTTTGCAACAAAGTAAGCTCCAATAGAAGTATTTCCGGTTCCAGCTATAAAAACATTATCATCGAAGTTATTGGAGGCTACATAATTAAATCCTAATGAAAATTTATTAAAAACTGAAGCTAAATTAGGATTCATAAAAGGAAATACGAAACCTGCCTGATTAAACCTTAAATTGACATAGGATGCTTCGGTATTGGTATCAAAATAATTTGATTTATTTTTTTTATCAACTACAGAAAGTGATGCAGAACCCGCACTATTTAAAAAAACTGTACTTCCTGCAGGATTAATAGCAATGGATGAAATATCTCCACCCAATGCTCCAAATGCAGCACTTAAAGCGTTAAAACGCGCTGTTCCGTTTAAATTTTCAGTCGAATAACGAAGTGCATCTGTTAAGTTCTGTGATTGAATACTAGCAAAAGAAAATATCGTGACTATTAAAAAGTAAAACTTTTTCATATAAAAATATTTAAAAAAATAATATTATATTCCGCCGCGTCTTCCACCTCCACCTCGTGAACCACCACCACTTGAATTACTTGATCTAGAAGTGTTAGTAGATCGGTATGTATTGTTCGACCTAGAAGTATTAGTTGATCTAGAAGTATTAGTTGATCTAGAAGTGTTAGTAGGCCTCGCTTTTGTATTTGATTTGGTATTCGTACTTGGTTTACTTTTCGTACTTGAGCTTCGGGTTGTATTGCCTCTTGAAGAAGAGTTTGCCTGATAACTTGATCTTGTTGATGAACTTACACCACGATTATTAGTTCCGGATCTTCTGGTAGTTCCTGATGTAGAATAAGAACTTCCTCTTCTTGAGTTAGTGACACCAAAACTACTTGAATAACCCCTGTTATTGGCTCTTCTATTGTAACTAGTAGCGCTATTGCTTCCTCTGGAATATGATCTTCCTGCTAAATAGTCTGTATTTCTTCTTCCTCTATTGTATGCATAACCGTAGCCGCCATGATAACCACTATGCCCATAATAAGGGTTTCCCCAGCCACCATAATAAGGGTTTCCCCAGCCATATCCATAATAAGGATTTCCCCAGCCACCATAATAAGGGTTTCCCCAGCCATATACATAATAAGGATTTCCCCAGCCACCATAAAAAGGTGCATAAGCCATACCTCCATATACATTTATGGAAACTTGAGTAGAATTAGAACCCCAAGCTCCATTTCCTTCATTATATTCTGAGCCATATTCTTGCTCTTCAGTAATAACATAACCCTCCTCGTCAAGAGTTTCTGAAGTATAGTAAGCTTCTACATCTGTTAAAATAGCATTATCTTCAGGAACGTCTTTATAAGCTGACTGTTTTGTTTTAAAGTATTGTTTGTAGTAATTGTTTTTATCTTCTTGGTCAGTAATTTCTTCAGCTACTTTATTATTTTGAGTGGAAGAATATATTCCATCTACTTCATCATATTCCTTTTTATGGGTTCCACAAGCAGTAAATAATAAGAATACAAATCCAATTAATAGCAATAAATTTAGGTTTTTAAAAGAAAGAATAAAGGTTTTCATAACAATAGCAATTTAATTGTTGGACATTATAAATTTAGTTAGTTTTGTCGAGAACTAAAACATTTTTAACAATAAATACAATATTTGTGCCAAACACACTGCTATGGCTAAAAATCTAACAAAAAGAAGCGAAGATTACTCTAAATGGTATAACGAATTGGTTATTAATGCTGATCTAGCAGAAAACTCTGGTGTTAGAGGCTGTATGGTTATTAAACCTTATGGTTTTTCTATATGGGAGAAGATGCAAGCTGAATTAGACAGAATGTTCAAGGAAACTGGACATCAAAACGCTTATTTTCCTCTTTTTATACCAAAATCTTATTTTAGTAAAGAAGCAAGTCATGTAGATGGTTTTGCAAAAGAATGTGCTATCGTTACTCATTATAGGCTAAGAGAAGATGGAAAAGGAGGCGTTGAAGTTGATCCAGATGCTAAATTAGAGGAAGAATTAATTGTTCGCCCAACATCGGAAACTATTATTTGGGATACCTATAGAAAATGGATTCAATCGTATAGAGATTTACCTTTATTGATAAACCAATGGGCAAATGTTGTTCGTTGGGAAATGAGAACTAGATTGTTTTTGCGTACAGCTGAATTTTTATGGCAAGAAGGGCATACCGCTCATGCGACTAAACAAGAAGCAATTGAAGAAACAGAACAAATGGTTAATATCTATGCAGAATTTGTAGAAGATTATATGGCAGTTCCTGTTATTAAAGGTTTAAAGACGGAAAGCGAACGATTTGCTGGAGCTGAAGAAACGTATTGTATAGAAGCTTTAATGCAAGATGGAAAAGCGCTACAAGCTGGAACTTCTCATTTTTTAGGTCAGAATTTCGCAAAAGCATTTGATGTGAAATTTACTGCTAAGGACGGCAAACAAGATTATGTTTGGGCAACTTCTTGGGGTGTATCTACCCGCTTAATGGGAGCGCTCATCATGACCCACAGTGATGACAAAGGACTCGTATTACCTCCAAAACTTGCTCCAGACCAAGTAGTTATTGTCCCTATTTACAGGAACGATGAACAATTTGAACTGGTAAGTGAACTGGCTAAGGAAGTGATGAAAGAACTTCGTACAAAAGGTATTCGTGTTAAATTTGACAACAGAGACACTTATAAGCCTGGTTGGAAGTTTAATGAGTACGAGTTAAAAGGAGTACCAGTAAGACTTGCTATTGGCCCTAGAGATGTTGAAAACGGAACATTAGAACTTGCCAGAAGAGATACCTTAACTAAGGAATCTATTTCGAAAGATGATGTGGTTTCTATTGTGGTCGATTTAATGGATGAAATCCAAAAAAATCTTTATAATAAAGCGGACAGTTTTAGAACAGAAAAAACTACTGAAGTAATTACTTACGATGAGTTTAAAGAAGTATTAAATACCAAAGGCGGATTTATATTAGCTCATTGGGACGGGACTGCCGAAACAGAAGAATTAATAAAAAACGAAACAAAAGCAACGATTAGGTGTATTCCTTTGGATGCTAAACAAGAGAAGGGAACTTGCATGGTTAGCGGCAAACCTTCGAATCAAAAAGTGCTTTTTGCAAAGGCATATTAAATATATTAAAAAATGTTTACTTAAGCTTGTTGCATTCAAAAATATTTGTATTTTTGCATCCGCATTTAAAAATTAATGGTCCGTTCGTCTAGGGGTTAGGACGCCAGGTTTTCATCCTGGTAACAGGGGTTCGATTCCCCTACGGACTACAAAAAATAAGAATTAAAAATAAAAAAATGGCGAATCATAAGTCAGCATTAAAGAGAATTAGAAATAGTGAAGTTAAACGTTTACGAAATCGTTACCAACACAAAACAACTCGTAACGCAATGAAGAAATTCGTTGAAACTTCAGATAAGAAAGAAGCTGATAAATTGTTTTCAGGTGTAATTTCTATGATCGACAAATTAGCTAAGAAAAATATTATTCATAATAACAAGGCAGCTAATTTAAAATCAAATATGACTAAACATATTGCTTCTCTATAGTTGTAATTTGTTTTAAAAATTTATAAAAACAAACTCCTTTAGGTTTTCCTGATGGGGTTTTTTTGTGTTTTAAAATTAAATGTATATTTGAATTATCAAATTAGTTACTAACAACAATAATCTTCCATTATGGTTAAAATGAATCAATTTTTATTTAAACCAATAAACCCATCTATTGTAAGTATTTATAGAATAATTTTCGGATGCTTTATGTGTTACCAAATGATAGTTTACTATAATTTGGATTATACCTATCAATTTATGGCGGGACCAGAAATTTTATTCTCTTACAGGGGCCTAGAATTTATGCAACCGCTTCCAATTTTATCTCTTAAGATTATTCACTTTTTATTATTAGTTTCGTCTCTACTCGTCATTTTAGGCATTTGGTATCGGTATGCAATTGTCTTCTTTTTTATAGGTTTTACCTATTTTTCGTTTATAGATATTACACTCTATAACAATCATATTTATTTATTTTCATTAATATCTTTTGTGATGGTATTTTTAGATGCTGATATCCTATATAGTCTGCGAAGAAAAAAAACTAAAAAAAAATTAAATAATCACATCCCTGCCTGGAATCAATACCTTTTAATTTTCTTAATTTCTTTACCTTATTTTTTTGGAGGAATCGCTAAGCTTTCTTCTAATTGGCTACATACCGATTTAACCAAAATATTATACAATCAATCAAATAATAGCCTGCTTTACGATATCATTCCTGAAAATATTTTTATTTTTTTAATTAAATACGGTGGTTTAACTTACGATTTTATAATTGTTTTTTTATTATTTAATAAAAAAACAAGAAAAATCGGAATTGCACTAGTCATACTATTTAATATAACTAATAACAGTTTATTATTTAACGATATTGGTGCTTTCCCACTATTTATGATATGTTCTACCATATTATTCTTTGATTCTTCAAAAGTTAGTGATTTCATCAACACCTTATTTCCAAATAAAGCCAATAAAATACTTAGTAAAAAGGAAATAAAATTAGCTAAAAGAAGAGTCAAGAAGGAAGTAGTTCATTTTACAAATCCTATAAATGGTCAAATTGAGTGGACAAAGAAAAAGAAAGCTACAGCTTTAATTATAGGGATATTTATCTTATTTCAAATAACGCTTCCTTTTAGACACTTTTTACTGTCTAATAATCCAGAATGGACTGGATTAGGCTCTCGTTTTGCTTGGAGAATGAAAATGCAGACTAAAGAAATAACAGAATTTAAAATGTCTTTAATTGACAGAAGTAATAATGCTAGTGGGAATATTGAAGCTGAAACTTACTTAACAACTAATCAATTAAAACATATAGCAGAAGATCCGAATAATTTTATTACACTAGCTAAATATCTTTATTTCTTAGCAGAAAAAGATTACAACATGAATGATCCTAAAATAACTGTTGATCTAAAAGTGAAATTTAATGGTTTAGAAACTCAAAATATGATAGCCCCAAATGCTGATTTGGTAAACTTAGACACCAATCCTTTTGCAGAAAAAAATTGGATTCTACCACTTAAAAAAAATTAAAGCAATACACTTTTAGGCACTAATGCCCTACAATTTCCTCCATTACGAATGATATCTCGAACAATAGAAGAAGAAATGTTTGATACATTAGGAGTACAAACTAAGAATACACTTTCAATGTTTGCAAGTGTTGAATTTGTTTGTGCAATGGATTGTTCATAATTAAAATCAGTACTGTTTCTTAATCCTCTAAGAATATAATCTGCTTTTACAGTTTTACAGTAATCAACAGTTAAACCTTTATAAGTAGAAACTTTAATTCGCGGTTCATTTTTAAAAGTATTTTCGATATGTAGTTTTCTTTCTTCTAAAGAAAACATATGTTTTTTATCAGCATTTAATCCAATTGCAATGATCACTTCATCGAAAAGACTCAACCCTCTATTTATAATATCTAAATGCCCTAATGTAATTGGATCGAACGAACCTGGAAATACAGCTTTTTTCATAATTCAAATGTAAATTATTTTATTTTAATACATTTTGTATCAGAATATCAAAAAACGATGTTAGTGTTGATCCGAATTCTTTTACTTGTTTTGGAATAATGCTTTCTTTGGACATTCCAGGATTGGCGTTGATTTCTAAAAAATAAACAATCCCATCCTGAATAATAAAATCACTTCTAGTCACTCCTGTCATATTAAGCAATTTATAAATTCTTACAGCTTCAGATCTTATCTTTTCTGATTCAGATACCGAAATTCGAGCAGGTGTAATTTCATTAGACTTTCCTAAATATTTTGCCTCGTAATCAAAAAAACCTGTTTCAGAAACAATTTCTGTAATAGGTAATACAATAATTTTCTCTTGATTATTATAAACACCAACAGATACTTCAACTCCTTCTATGGCTTTCTCTATAATAATTTCAGAATCTTGTTCAAATGCTTTTTCAATGGCACTATCCAATTTTTCTTTTTCAAAAACTTTACTAATTCCAAAACTAGAACCTGCCCTATTGGGTTTTACAAAACAAGGAAGTCCTACCTTTTTTAATATTTCAGTTCTAGAATAATTTTCTCCTTTATTAATATAAAAAGAAGTAGCACATAAAACATTAAATTTACTTAATACCGACAGGCAATCTCTTTTGTTAAAACTAAGAGCTGATTGATACGATTCGCTACTCGTTTGAGGAATACCAATTAAAGACAAATAAGCTTGCAGATAACCATCTTCTCCTGGAGTTCCATGTATAGTATTAAATACTACATCTGGAATTATAGTATTAGTACCATTAAAAAAACTAAAATCAGCTTTATTAATAGGATATTTTTCACCCAAAGAATCTATAAAATTCCAACCTTCTTTTAATATATGAACGGGATAGATAAAGTATTTATTAGGATCCAAAAGCTCACAAACAACAGATCCACTTTCTAATGAAATTTCAAATTCGCTAGAATAACCTCCCATTACAACAGCTACATGCTTTTTACTCATAACAATTTATTAAAAGGTGCGTTTTACAAAAATATCATTATTCATTTATAAAGATACTAACTTTAGGTTTTATATTTTTGTAAAATAACTATGCGCGATGACATTTATTAAATTTTTATTTACCAAAGTATTTTTAAAACAATTATCAATAGCGATTATTGCATTGTTAGGCTTAGTTTTTATTGTTCTTTTTTGGTTAAAATTCACCACTAATCATAATCAAAAAATAGAAGTCCCAAATCTAGCAAAAATGAGTTTAGATACTGCAGAAAATAAATTGATTGAACTTGACTTGAGGCTTGAGGTGATAGATTCCTCTAATTACAATCCTGATTTTCCAAAATATTCTGTAATAGAGCAAATTCCAAAAGCAGGGGAATTTGTAAAAGAAAATCGTAAAATTTATCTTACTTTAAACAGATCTGGTTATGTGTATTTAAAAATTCCAGAAGTGGTTGGAAAAACAAGAAGACAAGCTGAACCTACTTTAATATCTATGGGTTTCGAAATAGGAACAATAACTTATAAATCATACATTGCTCTGGATGAAGTTTTGGAATTGAGTTACAAAGGAAAAAAACTAAAATCTGGTGAAAAAATTCAAAAAACTTCAGTGATAGATTTAGTTTTAGGCGATGGCGAAGGAGGGCTTAAAACACAATTAGAAAATTCAGAAAAATAAATATAAAACGAAGATGGATGAAAATAAAATTGAAGGCCCAGAAAATGACGATTTATATGAACATTTTCGGTTTATAGCTCAAAAGGGGCAACAACCTCTTAGAGTTGATAAGTATTTAATGAACTATATTGAAAATGCTACTCGCAGCAAAATACAGCAAGCTGCGAAAGATGGAAATATTTATGTAAATGACATTGCGGTTAAATCTAACTATAAAGTAAAACCAGCTGATATTGTTACGGTATTATTTAAGCATCCTCCCTATGAATTTTTATTGGTTCCAGAGGACATTCCATTGGATATTGTTTATGAAGATGATGATTTATTGGTAGTAAATAAACCTGCTGGAATGGTTGTTCATCCTGGCCATGGAAATTATAGCGGAACGTTAATAAATGCATTAATATTTTATTTTGATAATCTTCCAAACAATAGTAGTAATCGTCCAGGATTAGTGCATCGAATTGACAAAGACACAAGCGGACTTTTAGTCGTTGCAAAAACGGAAGAAGCAATGACACATCTTGCTAAACAGTTTTTTAATAAGACATCTGAAAGAGAATATATAGCTTTGGTCTGGGGAGATGTTAAAGAGGAAGAAGGAACTATTAAAGGTAATATAGGACGCCATCCAAAAAATAGATTACAAAATACTGTATTTGAAGATGATACCGAAAATAAAGGAAAGCCAGCTGTTACTCATTATAAAGTTATAAAACGCTTAGGCTATGTAAGTCTATTATCTTGCAAATTAGAAACTGGCAGAACCCATCAAATAAGAGTTCATTTAAAGTACATAGGACATACCTTATTTAATGACGAACGCTATGGAGGCGACAAGATCTTAAAGGGAACCACTTTTAGTAAGTACAAACAATTCGTAGATAATTGTTTTAAAGTTTTACCCCGACAAGCATTACATGCAAGAACCTTAGGTTTTAAGCATCCAACTACAGAAAAAATGATGCGATTTGATTCTCCTATTCCGGAAGACATTGAAAAATGTATTGAAAAATGGCAAAAATATTCTATCAATTCAACTAATCAATAATACCTATTTTTAATGAAAATTGTTATTTCTCCAGCAAAAAGTCTTGATCTTAAAAGTGAAATCCCTACTAATGATTTTACAATTCCTGTTTTTATAGATAAAACAGAAATACTTAATGCAAAAATTGCTACTAAATCTAAAAAAGCTATCAAGGAACTGATGAACATCAGCGATAATTTAGCAGAATTAAATCACCAACGTTATCAAGATTTTTCAGTACCATTTAACAATAAAAACGCTCGCCAAGCTATTTATTCTTTTTCTGGAGATGTATATGGTGGCTTAGATGCGTATTCCTTAAAAGAAGAAAAAATAGTATCGATGCAAAAGCAGCTAAGAATTTTATCGGGTTTGTATGGAATCTTAAAACCTTTAGATTTAATGCAAGCCTACCGGCTAGAAATGGGCACTCCATTGAAAATAAATAGGAATAAAAATCTTTATGAATTTTGGGGTCGAACTATCACTGATTATTTAAATGAAGAACTTGAAGATGATGAATTATTTGTGAATCTAGCAAGTCAAGAGTATTTTAAAGCAGTTCAACCTAAACAATTAAAAGTAGCTGTTATTTCTCCAATCTTTAAAGATTTTAAAAATGGAAAACTAAAAATAATTTCTTTTTTTGCTAAAAAAGCTAGAGGATCTATGGTACGTTTTATTTTAGATCATGACGTATCTTCATTAGAACAATTAAAAAACTTTAATACTGATGGTTACGGCTTCAGTAATGAGCATACTCTAAATGAAAATGAACCTGTTTTTATTAGATAGTTTTTAATTAAATTTTTCTGTTTTTGTATTATTTTTTTACCGCTTAACCAAACAGTATTTTAAAGTAAATCCGATTAAATGAAAAATCTTATTAAAAAAAAGAAGGTTTTGGAGAGTGTTAGCTGTTAAATTATTGTTGGAAGATTTTTTTTCTTCAGCAATGCATTCATCCCATTAATTCCTTGTAGACCTCCTGTGTGAACCGCTAGTATAGTACTGTTCTCTTTAAAATATCCTTTATTTATTAAATCAAAAATTCCAAAAATCATTTTTCCAGTATATATTGGATCTAATGAAACAGTGGTTTTGTTTTTAAAATCATTTATAAATTCGATCAGTTCAATGTTTATTTTTGCATAACCACCAAAACAATAATCATCAAGGATTCTATAATTTTTTTTTCTAGTAAACTTATTGATATATGAAGTTTGAAAAGTTCCCTTAAGGGCTGAAAAACCTATAACAGTTTGCAAGGAATTAGAAGACTTAATTAAGCCTGCAAGAGTACCTCCAGTTCCTACTGACGAACATACATAATCAAAAGAA
>Ga0102815_10001207_pt1 | contig 16377 bp, 13 predicted proteins | sample ColrivemetaGS759_FD_79113 | JGI IMG/M metagenome (GOLD analysis project Ga0102815, IMG submission 79113) | Estuarine microbial communities from the Columbia River estuary - Ebb tide ETM metaG S.759 | ecosystem: Environmental > Aquatic > Marine > Intertidal zone > Estuary | place: USA: Columbia...
AGGCTGGCCCAATTATATAATGGGCGTGGCAGATCAGATTCTTAAAAATGATTCAAAATTGAAGGGTTTTGATTGTGTCATTGGTGGAGATGTTCCATTGGGAGCAGGGTTATCCTCCTCTGCAGCATTGGAATGTGTGATCGGATATGGTCTGAACGAACTGTTTACCCTCGGTTTCTCAAAACTAAAAATTGTAAAAATAGCCCAAAAGGCAGAACACAATTTTGCAGGGGTAATGTGTGGAATAATGGATCAGTTTGCCAGCATGATGGGGAAAAAGGATGCTGTTTTCAGACTCGACTGCAGGAGTCTTGACTATGATTATTTTCCGCTTGAACTAGGAGATTATCAGATTCTGCTGATCAATAGCAATGTAAAACATTCGCTTGCTTCAACAGAATATAATACCAGAAGGATGGAATGTGAAGAAGGTATCCGCATCCTGAAAACTCAATTTCCCGAAATTAACAATTTAAGAGATGTTAATCTTGAAATGCTTAAAAGGATGGAAGAGCAGATCCCACCAGTCACTTATAAAAGATGCCGGTTTGTTATTGAAGAGAACAAACGGGTATTGGATAGTTGTGAAGCATTACAAGGGGGGGACATAGAAAAATTCGGTCAATTGGTGTACGGTTCACATATGGGTTTATCAAATGATTATGAAGTCAGTTGCCCTGAATTGGATTTTCTCGTTGAACAGACCAGGGACAAATATTATATTCTGGGAGCCAGAATGATGGGCGGTGGATTTGGAGGCTGCACATTGAATATTATTCGAAAAGATAAAATTAAAACATTGATAGATACAATTACCCCACTTTACAAAGCTGCTTTCGGGAAGGAGATCACCCCGATTGAAGTGGCGATTGAGAATGGAACGAGTGCTATTATTTAAAAATAATAAAAGTAAATACACTTTTCAGACTACCGTTTCATGGATGCAGTATCGTGTCTTGAAATCAAAGTTCATCCATCATATCCAGATATAGCTCTTCTATCTTTTCTCGTGCCCAGGGGGTTTTTCTTAAAAATTTCAAACAGGACTTAATACTCGGGTCGAAATGAAAACAATCCATCCGGAATATTTCGGCCAGTCCTTTCCAATCGTAATGATCGACCAGTTGAGTCAGCATTTTTTCAAGTGTTACGCCGTGAAGTGGATTATTGGGTTGTGAATTCATAATTTGTCTTTGAAACAATTTGAATTCCAAAATTATAAATAATATTAACTTCATATCAAATTGACAAAAAGAAATAAGAGATTTGACTATAGTTGTTAAGTATAATCATAATAATATTTTCAATATTTGGTTTTTAGTATATCGAAGCGATGAAAATTGAAACAGACCGTTTGATTTTGGAGGAGATCACAATGCAGGACTTCCCAATGATCCATAAACTTCATTCCGTGCCAGAGGTTGCAGAATTCAATACCATTGGAATTCCCAGAAACGAGTGTGAAACCAAAGATCTACTCATTCCATTTCTCAATGATCAGCATAAATATCCCCGTTCGGTATATTGCTGGAAAATAGTTTTAAAAGAAAAGGAGGTATTTACAGGCATAGCAGGCATGTTTATGTCAAATGATAAATTCAGGTTGGGTGAATTTTATTATAAATTCTTCCCTGTATACTGGAACAAAGGTTTTGCAACAGAAACTGCCTGTGCTTTAATTCAAACCGGATTCGACAAAATGAATTTGCATAAAATTGAAGCCGGGGTAGCAACCGAAAATCTGGCTTCAATTCGGGTACTGGAAAAATGTGGCATGTTCAGAGAAGGGCTCAGGAGAAAAATCTTACCTATCAATGGTCAGTGGAAGGATAATTATCATTATGCGATTGTTGAAGACGACCCAAGGTAAAGAATAATTAAATGTCTTAAATTATTGAATATTTACCCATAAAATAAATGAATCAAGAGAATTGTACCAATTATAACATTAAGAATAAATGGTATACAATTTCACTAAAATCAATTATATTTGCTTTTAATATTGTGAGAAAGAAGCTTTCTATATCATTACTTTTCTTTGTCGGCATTTTTTTACTGCTGCAAAGATCCATCCCACATCATCATCATGATGAGAGCCAACTATGTATTGAAAATCCTCATTTTCATGATAACGAATTTATTTCTAATACTTTATTTTCTCACCACACCCATGAGGGCAATACAAAAGAGGAACATTGCCATAATGATCAGATCATCGTTCTAAGTCACAAATCCAATGTTAAAACCAGCAAGAACTGCATCAGGTTCATGGATTATTTTAAAACCTGGAAACTAAATAAATTAACTTTAAATTTTCATAAAGAACATATAAATACAAGCCTTGCGATTAACCGGTTTGGGAAACAGCCAGTCCCCCGCTTATTTTTATTTTCCCCGACACTAAAACGTGGGCCTCCTTCAGCCTGAAGTAAGATTTTTTATTTTTTCAATTATAAAACAATGATCGATCAATGATCATTTAATCAGATTAAGAAGTTGCCTATATTGTTATAAATGAATGACAATATATTTCCAACTTTTCCAATCCACTTTTTATATTTTTATATGATAAATTTTAATAATATGAATATGACGCGGATAATGCCATTCATTATAATAGTGGTTCTTTTTTCATGTAGACAAACAGCGGATCAAAGCACACAAACAGCTGCGGACCCACATAGCCATGAGACACAAAACAATGATGAAGCGCATCAGGACCATGCACACGATATTTCAAAAATACAATTTACAGCATACTCAGATGCATTCGAAGTTTTTGCTGAAGCGGACCCTTTCATAGTAGGTCAACAAGGTAACATTCTTGCCCATTTCAGTTATTCGAAAGATTTTAAAGCTTTAGAAACGGGACAGATGCAGCTCGTTTTAAATGTTGGAAACACCTCGGTAAGTCAGACGTTGGAAAAACCAAGCAGAAAAGGGATTTATAGTTTCGACATAATTCCTGAATTTTCAGGAAAAGCTCAACTGCAGTTCTTACTTCAGTTAGATGGAAGATCCTATGAGATAAACGTTCCGGACCAATTGGTTTTCAAAACAAAAGACGATGCGGTGCACGCTCCTCAGGAAGAAGTTTCAAAGGTGAATACCATTTCATTCACCAAGGAACAAAGCTGGAAGATCAATTTCAAGACAGAACACCCTGTCACTAAGCCTTTTGGTAAGGTCTTTAAAGCGGTGGGGCAGATTCAAACGCCAAAATGCGAAGAATTGATCCTGACTGCTAAGAATGATGGCATTTTGTTGTTTCCGGATGATCACCTGATAGAGGGTAAAAAAGTTCATTATGCACAGAAGCTATTCTCTGTTTCATCAAATGATTTTATTGACAACAACATGAATGTCAGATTAGATCAGGCCAAAATTGAAATGGAAAAAGCTGAAAAGAATTATAATAGAATAAAAGCTTTGTTCGAGGAAAAATTAGTAGTCGAAATTGAATTTATCGAAGCAAAAAATCAGTTTCAGAATGCTTCTTTGAATTTGGAAACGATCCGCAGGAATTTTAATCCAGGCGGTCAATACATAAAAAGCCCGATGAATGGATTTATCAAAAGTCTTTTTGTCCAAAACGGGCAATATGTAGAGGCGGGTCAGGCAATAGCCTCCGTTATTAATAACTCAAAAATACTGATAACAGCGGATATAGATCTAAAAAATGCATCATTACTGGATAAGATCAATTCGGTTACCGTCAACAACATGCACGAAAAAACGATCCGGAAATATACGGATCTGAACAGCTCGGTTCTAACTGTGGGGCAACATACCAATCCCGGCAATTTTATGGTTCCTATTAGTCTGGAACTCGATAATGAAGGCAAATACATTCCCGGGAGTTTTGTCGACCTTTATATTCAGACCATGAGTAATGAACAGGCAGTGATTATTCCAAACGGGGCGATCATGGAAGAGCAAGGCAAGTATTTTGTCTTCGAACAGGTAAACCCGGAATTATTTGAGAAAAAGTACATTCTAATGGGAGCAACAGATGGTGTTTTTACGGAAATTATCAGTGGTGTTTCAAATTCTAAAAGAATTGTCAGTGAGGGAGCCATTTTTATTAAATTGTCACAGACCAGTGGTGCTTTGGATGCACACGCAGGACACGTACATTAAAACGGAAACCCATGTTAGATAAAATAATAAAGTATTCATTAAATAATAAATTCCTGATCCTGGTCTGTTTTATCGGACTACTGATTTTCGGAACCTGGACAGCCGCAAATATGGAAGTTGATGTGTTCCCCGATTTGACTGCCCCTACTGTGGTAGTGATGACGGATGCACACGGGCTTGCTCCTGAAGAAGTGGAAAAACTAGTTACCTACCCCATTGAAACCTCAGTAAATGGTGCGCGGGACGTCAGAAGAGTCAGATCTGCCTCTTCACAAGGCTTCTCATTTGTGTGGGTGGAATTTGACTGGGGCACTGATGTTTTTAAAGCCCGTCAGATCGTAGGTGAAAAAATCCAAATGATTGCATCAAGAATGCCGGACGGCGTAGGTTTGCCTGAATTGGCGCCGCAATCCAGTGTGATGGGCGAAATCTTTTTCATCGGACTGCAATCTGATTCGACAGATCTGATGGAATTGAGAACCATTGCGGACTGGATTGTAAAGCCTTTGATCCTTTCTACAGGGGGCGTTTCTCAAGTAACGATCATTGGAGGTGAATTCAAACAATATCATGTACTGGCCGATCCTCAAAAAATGAAATTCTATGATGTATGCATCGATGACCTGAAAGAGATCTGTCAGGGAATGAGTCGCAATTCTTCCGGAAATATTTTAAGACAATATGGAAATGAATACATAGTGCGGGGAATAGCCAGAACTTCAAGCATTGAAGAATTGAGTGATTCCTACATCAAATCCAGAAATGGCAAACCCGTTCGAATAAAAGACGTTGCAGAAGTAAAGATCGGAAGCGCGGTAAAAATGGGTCACAGTAGTAAAAACACCAAACCAGCAATTATAATATCTGTTTCCAAACAACCAAACATAAATACATTGGCTGTTACCGAAAAGATCGAAGCCAATCTGGAAGAGTTGAAACTTTCTCTCCCATCTGATGTCACTTTGGACACAAAGATTTTCCGGCAGGCTGATTTTATTGAAAGATCTGTCAAAAACATTCAAAATGCCTTGATTGAAGGCGGTATTCTGGTAATAATAATCCTATTGATCTTTCTCGGAAGTTTTCGGACTACGTTGATCTCATTATTGGCCATCCCGCTTTCTTTGTTGGGTTCTATCCTTGTTTTAAAACTGCTCGGAATGAACATAAACACAATGAGTCTTGGAGGTATGGCAATCGCAATTGGTTCATTGGTGGATGATGCGATCATTGATGTTGAAAACGTATATAAACGGCTTCGGGAAAACCATCTGAGAAAAAAATCAGAAAGAGCCAGCTCTTTTCAGGTTGTCTATGAAGCCTCAAAAGAGATCAGAGCGTCTATCTTAAATGCAACACTGATCATCATGGTAGCATTTACGCCTTTATTTTTCTTATCGGGTATGGAAGGAAGAATGTTGTTTCCTTTAGGAATCTCTTTTATTGTATCCCTCTTCGTTTCATTAATCGTGGCGATGACCTTAACACCTTTGCTTGCTAAAATGATGTTGAGTGATGAGAAGTTTCTTTCGAAGAATCTAAAAGATAAATGGTTGGCAAGAAACTTAAAGGTTCAATATGAGAAATCGCTGACATGGGCGATAAAGTATCGTAAATTTGTTTTGGTTGGCACGCTGGTATTATTTATTGCCAGTTTGTTTGCTTTTTCAAATCTGGGCAGGAGTTTTTTACCTGAATTCAATGAAGGGGCATTAACCATTTCGATGATCACAAAACCGGGTACATCCCTTACTGAGAGTAATGAAGTTGGAAAATTAGTAGAGGCAGAACTGATGAAAATTCCTGAGATCAGCAGCATTGCCAGACGAACCGGAAGAGGTGAATTGGATGAACATTCTCAAACGGTCAATAGTGCTGAACTCGATGTGAATTTTATCTTAAAGGACCGGGAACAGGATAAATTAATGGCTGAAGTAAGGGAGACGCTGAACGCAATCCCCGGAATCGCTGTAACCATCGGCCAACCGCTAGGCCACAGGATTGATCATATGTTGTCAGGTACGAGAGCCAATATTGCCATAAAATTATTTGGAACGGACCTGAATCGCTTGTATGCCATTGGAAATGAGATCAAAGGGGCGATTGAAGGAACGGAAGGACTGGTGGACCTGAATGTAGAACAGCAAGTTGAAATACCACAGATCCAGATAAGACCCAATAGAGGATTGCTGGCCTATCACGGGATCACGATCGAACATTTCAATGAATTTGTAGATATTGCAATAGGTGGAGAGAAAATGGGAGATATTTATGAAGGTCCCAGAAATTATGATCTTATTCTCAGGTATAATGAAGACTATACGAGTACCATTGAAGGTATTCGATCTGCTCTGATCGATAACAAGGAAGGTAAAAAAGTGCCTTTGGAACAAGTTGCCGACATAGTTTCAGTTACAGGTCCAAGTTCCATTTCAAGAGAAAATGTGCAGAGAAAAATAGTTGTTTCTGCAAACGTAGCAAACCGCGACCTGAGAGGAACGGTAAATGACATCAAATCAAAAGTCCAATCACAGGTGGTTCTGCCTGAAGGATACAGGGTTGAATACGGGGGGCAATTTGAAAGTGAAGCAAGTGCTTCCAGAACGCTGATGATCACTTCCATCCTGGCAATTTTGGTTATTTTCCTCTTATTATTCCAGGAATTTCGCAATTTTAAATTAGCAGGAATCATTCTGATCAATTTGCCTTTGGCCCTGATTGGAGGTGTATTTGCCATTTACTGGACATCAGGCATACTCAGTATTCCTGCCATTATCGGATTTATTACATTATTTGGGATCGCTACCCGAAATGGAATATTGCTGATCTCAAATTACCAGAAATTGCGAAATAAGGGAACATCCATTTATCAGACGGTTATTACCGGATCATCAGATCGGCTGAATGCGATCCTGATGACTGCGCTCACCGCGGCACTGGCATTAATCCCGCTCGCATATCAGGGCGATCTGCCTGGAAATGAGATTCAAAGCCCAATGGCAAAAGTGATTTTAGGTGGATTATTAACATCCACAATATTGAATATTTATATAATTCCAATTGTCTACAGAAGTCTGACAAACAGGAATATCATTAAATCTGAAATCAAATGAGAAAAATAATAATTATTCTAACCGGTATTTTATTTTATTCGCTCTCACTTTCAAGTCAAACAAATATTGAAAACATATTTGTTGAGATCGAAAACAACAACACGTCTTTAAAAGTGCTCCGATCGCAAATAGATGCAGATAAAATAGCTAACAGGGATAACCTTTATCCGGATAATCCGGAAATTGGCTTCAACTATTTGTGGGGCAGTCCGGCAGAAGTTAATGACAGACTGGATTTTCAAATCACACAGTCTTTTGATTTCCCAACGAGTTATAAGATCAAAAGAGACCTTTCAAATCTAAAAAACGAACAGATCGAATATGAATTCGTCAGGCAAAAAAACGAATTGATTTATGAAGCCAGAAAAAGCTTGTCTGAGTTAAATTATTTGAATAATGTCGAAAAAATAATTGAGAAAAGGATAGCTCATTTTACCTTGATCGAAGATGCTTATCAAAATAAACTGGATAAGGGAGAAGCAACCATTTTTGACTTGAACAAGGTCCATATTAAATTAGTTCAATTGAGAAATGAACTGGAATCCAATCGAAATAAAAGAATAAGCGAAACAGATAAATTGAATCAACTCAATGGAGGAATTGATTTAAACCTAACCGAGATAACGCTTGTCCTTCCAAATATTTCGGATGATTTTGAAACCTGGTTTAACGAAAGTGCGACGCACAATCCTGTGCTGAACTGGATCGGAAAGGAAATTGGAATAAAAAATAGTGAAGAATCTTTAGCCAGATCAATGAAACTCCCCTCATTTAATGCCGGATATTTAAGCGAAAAAGTAACGGGAGAATATTTGCAGGGATTTACCATTGGTTTGAGCTTACCCATTTGGCAGAACAATTTAAAACTGGATCAGGCAAGGGCACAAAAACTGGCAGTTGAAAAATTGGCAGCAGATCAAAAACTAAATTTCTATTTGCATCTGAAATCAATCCACGCAAATATTACAAGACAAGAGAAACAATTGGCCGTTTTCAGGGAACAAACCAAAAAACTTGAAAAAAGAGGTATTTTATTTACAGCAATGGAGCTGGGGCAAATAAATCTGATCGAATACCTGATGGAATTAACCATTTATTTTGACAGCGCTGACATTATCCTTCAATTAGAGAAAGATATTCAATTGTCAAAAACAGAATTATTAAAATTTGGATCTTGATTCCTGGGTTTTCGAACAGAGGGACTTAGTACACTTAATTTTTTAAGAACAGAACAGATTTCTGCTTTTACTAAAACACATATGATAGTTATTCGTCATATGTGTTTTAGTAATTTTTAACACAGGCATTGGGAGCCATCCTATTTGTCAGCATTCTGGCCTATCATTTTATTTTTTATCATTCATTCTAATCATTTTCTTGTTTTTTATTGGAAGAATGTGCTCACAAAAAAAATAACAGAAGACATCATATTTTTAATGAGGAAGAACTGCTAATTTGATTAAATTTTTAGATATTTTTATTGTTTGATATCCTGTTTGACCAGGCGCTTAAACACTGGTTAACAATAAATTTATTAAAGCTCAAAACCCAAGTCATGTGTAAAAGAAAATCTTTCTTCCCCCAATTAATCAAATCAGTAATATTCATAATAATAATACTGAATCTCAATGCCTGTATCAATGATTCGAATAAGGAAAGTGAAGGCAATTTCGGCCCTAAGGTCGTAAGCCCGGAACAGGCCCGCCCTGCCGGCCAAACAGACGTTATTGAATTAAGGGCAAAACCCATTGATACCGTCAGAATGGCCATCATTGGATTGGGGATGCGAGGTCAGGGAGCAGTGCATCGTTACAATTTCCTGGATGGCGTAAAAATCGTTGCATTATGTGATGTAGTACCAGAAAACCTGGACAAAGCCCAAAAAACATTGATAGACGCAGGCAAACCAAATGCCGACTTGTATTCTGGAGCGGAAGACTGGAAAAAAATCTGTGAAAGGGATGATATTGATCTTGTTTATGTATGCACACACTGGGACCTACACACTCCGATCGCTGTATATGCGATGGAACAAGGCAAACACGTCGCTACAGAGGTGCCTGCAGCCCTCACACTGGATGAATGCTGGCAGCTGGTAAATACCGCAGAAAAAACAAGAAAGCACTGCATGCAGCTTGAGAATTGCAATTATGACTTTTTTGAAATGGCAACTTTAAACATGGTGCAAAAAGGTTTATTCGGAGAATTAGTACATGGTGAAGGTGCTTATATTCACGATTTAAGGTGGTTGAATTTTGATGAGGAAAACGGATACTGGAATATGTGGCGATTGAAACACCTTGAAAAAGAAGATGGGAATACCTACCCTACCCATGGCTTCGGTCCGATTTGCCATGCTATGAACATACATCGTGGAGATAAAATGGAATATCTGGTATCTGTTTCAAGTGACCAATATGGAATGACAGCCTACGCAAAAGATAAATTTGGCGAAAATTCAGAATATGCCAAAACCGATTATGCAAAAGGAGATATGAATACGAGTATTGTTAAAACGACCAAAGGCAAAACCATCATGATCCAGCATGATGTTACCAGTCCAAGACCCTATAGCAGAATTCATATGCTGAGCGGAACAAAGGGCTTTGCTCAAAAATGGCCGATCAAGGGGCTTGCTTTTGATCCGGATGGACATAGTTTCTTAACCGAGGAAAAAATGGACTCTATGTTGACTTTATATGAACATCCGATCACAAAGGAAGTAGGTCAAAAAGCCAGGGAAGTTGGCGGTCATGGTGGAATGGATTTCATCATGGATTATCGGCTCATCTACTGTTTGCGAAATGGTTTGCCACTCGATCAGGATGTTTACGACGCAGCAGAATGGTCCTCCATCATACAATTATCAAGAATTTCGGTAGAAAATAAAGGAATGCCTGTACAGGTTCCGGATTTCACTCGGGGCGCGTGGGAAAAAGTTAAAACAGTAAGTTACTTTAACTAAAATGATAAAATGCCGGTAGTAATCAGCCTAATCTGTTTCTACCGGCATTTTTAATTTATTTTTTCCATTTGATAGAACAACCAATTGCTTTTGTGCTGTTCTCCTTTATCTTTTGGCCATTTTTTAGGGCATTAATTGCATTCTCAACATATAATTCTTCAATTGCCTCTTCATCCCTTGCACTATCATCAATGGCACCCATATATTGAAGAACAAAATCACTTCCTACTTTTTGAACGAGGAATACATGAGGCGTTCTGGTCGCTCCAAATGCGCTCGCCACTGATTGCGTTTCATCAACTAAATAAGGAAAGGTAAAGCCCTTCTCGTCAGCCCGAACCTTCATGTGCTCAAAACTGTCATCTTCATATTGTTTCGGGTCATTCGGATTGATCGCCAGCACGGGATAGCCTTGTCCCTTAAATTTCTTATCTAATTCGATAATACGATCTTCGTATAAAACAGAATACGGACAATGATTGCAGGTGAAAATTAGAATATACCCTTCAATATCAGAGTCACTCGCATTCATGGTGACCATTTTTCCATCCACATTCATCAGTGAAAAGTTATTTACTTTATCACCTGGCTGGTAACCGGCCTGACCGATTAAACTCAGCCCAAAAAACAATATTGGCAAGAACAATAATTTTTTCATTTGTAAGAATTAAAATTAGTTATCAAATATATTATCAAAAATAGTTTTTAGTTCACCATGCAAAAAAGCGCCCTCTTTGGCCGATCGATATTGATCACTCTCCCTTAAAAATAAAGTAAAGGGAAGTGCACCGGACCAATTTTGATCGACCTGTGGAATGAACTTATTAAATTTACTTTCATTCAGAAACCAGACCTCACTTTTTAGTTTTCTTTGTTGTAAAAATGGTTTGAATTTGCTTTCAATCTGAGATTGAAAATCCAGGCTTATCAAAATAATTTTCATTTTTTGATCCTGATATCTTTCCTGCATTTCGTCAAAAAAAGGAAGCTCCTCAACGCAAGGCTTACACCAGGTTGCCCAAAAATTGAGGACATATAATGTATCATTCTTTGTCTCCATTATTTGCTGTATATCATCGAACCGGACGACCTTATAGTCCTGAGCATTTAATTGATAAAATGCATTGATCATAAAACACAATAAGACAAATTTTTTCATAAAATATTATTGTAAATTCATTGATAATTCAGGACATTAACCTATCGATTCAAACTGCTTTCAAACCTTGATTCTACTATAAAATCCAATTGAAACTTTATTCTCCGACTTTGATGTTATGTCCTTTCAACAGATGGCTGGTTCTTCCTCCATTCATAAATCGTTACGACGATTAACAACATCAGAAAACTATACACACTATCTTCAACCGGGATCGTATTTATCCTGAAACCTGTTATGGCAGTTGGATTATAATTTACAACTGCTTCCGATATAAAACTGCCGGTCAAAACCCCATTAATCAATAAAAAGGGGATCAGACTAACGACAAACATCAATAAGAACCTACCCCTCCAAACAGGATTCATAACAACCAATAAGATCAAAGACAAGCTCGTTAAACCAAAAGTAATAAGCGTATACAACCTGTCTGAATACATAAATGCCAATATCATTAATAAAATGGCCGAAATCGCATAGAATGGTCTTGCCACAAGTTTCAAAACATCCTTTATAATAAAATAATTAAGTACTTCATAAATGAATATGCAAGCAAAAGGAATGATTAAAAAAAACAACCATTCTTCAATGGGCAGACTGAAGATTTTCGTACCCAAAATATATTTTTCATTAAACCACCAGATTCCTTTCATCGTAAAATAGATATCCCAGGGAATGAATAAAATAAGCATTGCGGCAATACCTATGAATAAATATTTCCATTTTTTGAAATATTGGATCCGCCATTCAAAGCTTTGGGCCAATGGATAAGCCAGGGACAAAAACATCAGTCCGGCATATAAAAACTTGCTTTCCAGGATATCATTCATTTGCAACGAAAATTGGTCAGATAGTTAACATTAAATCATAGTAAGAGGTTTAGTATTCCAAAAAAGAAAAATTGAATTACCAATAAGGCCATGGAGATTCGTTTGTTCATTTTTTTTGCCCACACAGATAATATGAATTGCATGAATAAGGCAACAGCAAACCACATCAGATAATTTTCAATTGGGATATTCTGCTTTTCCCAGGCCCAAAAATCCAGTTTTATCGCCACCGGCTCCATTACATAATCCAGTCCAACCATGATTAAAGCGCCCAAAATAATCTGGACCCAGATGTTTCTGAAAAATTGGATCATGGTACCCCGGACAGCGTAGCTAAGAATAAACCAATTAACGCCAATGATCAGCGGGACACTAAAAAGTTGAAACCCGAGGCCTTTCCCATAAGTATATACGCCAAAAAGCCTTCCGGTATGCACTCCTGCCAACTCAATAAAATATCCTGTCAAAATAATCAATGCTGTCACGATCGCAAATTCTGTATTTCGCTTATTATGCACCCACAACACCAAACCCATTGTTAATAGAAGATTGAATGGTGTTATTTTCAGAAATAATTCTTTCGTGGATTCAAATTGTAGACCAAAAAGTCCAACCGTATAAAAAAGCAAGAGTAATAGAATCGCAATACTTGTTTTATTCAAATTCATTTTGAACTATTTAATGAGTGAATCAACAATTTTTGCAGAAGACAAAGCAAGAGGTATGCCTCCTCCGGGATGAACGCTTCCTCCACAAAAATAGAGAGAATCAATTCTTTTTGAAAAATTGGGGTGGCGGAAAAAAGCTGCCATCCTATTATTTGAGGCCGTACCATATAAGGATCCCTGAAAAGATCCAGTCTTGGATTCAATCGTTCGTGGCTCAAGAATTTCCTCTTCAATGATTAAGGCTGCAACATCCGTTTTCAGGATCCGATTGAGCTTATTAATTATATTTAGTCTGGAGTACTTTATTAATTCATCCCAGTTCTGGCCTTTATCTCCTGGAACATTGATCATAACAAACCAGTTTTCCATTCCGTCAGGCGCATCTTTTGCTGATTCTTTACAACTAATATTGACATAAACGGTCGGATCATTACAAATGTTCTGATCCTCAAAAATGTGCTCAAATTCCTCCTGATAATTCTTGCTGAAGAAAATATTATGCAAACCTAATTGATCAAAACTTTTATTGATGCCCCAATAAAAGATCAGTGCAGAACTGGATCGTTCCTGATTCAAGGTTTTTTCAGCATGCTTTTGATCTGGCATTAAATATCTGTAGGCAGGAACTACATCCATATTACAAATAATATGATCCGCTAAAAACTCATTTGATCCAATCTTAACACCTGTGGCAATCCCGTTCCTGATTAAAATTTTCTCCACTTTGCTATTAAAATGAAATTTTACTGATTTTTGTTTTGCCAGGCCGAACAATGATTCAGTAATATGGTGCATGCCCCCTTTCGGAAAAAAGGCGCCTTTATTATATTCCAGATGCGGAATGATATTCAATATACCAGGAGCCCTGTAAGGGTCACTTCCATTATAAGTGGCATACCGGTCAAATAACTGAACAAGACGCGGATCTTTGAGTTTTTTTTCATTAACGGAATGCATCGAGCTGAAAATATTCAAAAAAGGAAGTTGCAAAAATGACCAGATCGTTTTGAGTGATAAATAGCTTTTTAGTTTATGTAAAGATTTTTCCAAAAACAGATGGGCCGTTACATTGTATATAAAATGACTGTTTTTTAAATGGTGCAGTACTTCTTTGGCTTTCGTTTTTGTTTTAGATTCAATTTCAGAAGCGAATGCATCAACATCAGCCCTGGCAGTTAGTTGTGTACCGTCTTCATAAAAGTAATGACAAATGTCATCAAGTTTTTTATACTTAAAATGACTAACAGGATCAACACCACTAAGGCTAAACAATTCTGTAACCAATTCGGGCATGGTGAATAAAGAAGGTCCGGCATCAAATCTAAAATCCCCTATGTTGAATTCGGTCAATTTCCCGCCCGGATAATTATTTGCTTCAAAAACGTCCACTTCCATGCCTCTTGCTGCCAGGCGGATGGCTATGGCCAGCCCGCCGATTCCAGCCCCTATAACAATTGCCTTTTTTTTCATTTATCAGCAAATTAATTTAAATCCGACACTATGAATATTTTCAATTTGGATCGTGCTGTCTTCTGACAAATATTTTCTCAATCTACTGATAAAAACGTCCAGACTCCTGCCGGTAAAATAATCATCCTGCTTCCATACCTTCTTCAATATTTCAGACCTTTGAATGATCATATTTTTATTGTCATACAAATAGAACAAGACATCCGCTTCTTTTTGGGTCAGTCGTTTTATCGTTCCATTCAAGTTAAGGATTAGATTCTGATAGTCAAAAACATAATTGCCGATCTGCCAGCTTTTGATCTCTTTGGCTTTTACAATATATTTTCTTTTCAGGAAAACTTCAATTTTCAGAACCAACTCTTCAAAACTATAGGGTTTTACGATATAATCATCAGCGCCTAATTGAAGGCCTTTGATCTTGTCCTCTTTCAATGATTTTGCAGTGAGAAAAATTAACGGGATCTCTTTATCGATATCACGAATTTCTTTTGCCAGGGTAAACCCATCCATTACGGGCAACATCACATCAATCAGGCAAAGATCATAATTCTCTTTCATGAAAAATTGAAATGCTTTCCTGCCATTGTCACAATGATCCACCTGATATCCTTTTAATTCCAGATTATCCTTGGTCACAAACGCCAGCACCTCATCATCTTCAACGTACAATAACTTCACATTAGATTCACCATTCATTGTCTGTTCATTTTAATTAGCATTCAGGGTAACTAAAAAGGAATGTTTTATCTTTTTACACCGGGTCATTTTTGGGAATTGTGATCGTAAACGTACTCCCCTGCCCCTGTGTTGATTTCAGTCCGATTTTCCACCCTTGCAATTCACAAATATTCCGGACATAATACAAGCCCAGTCCAAAACCTTTGACATTATGAATATTGCCGGTAGGCACCCTGAAAAATTTATCGAATATATATTTCTGATGTTTTTCTTCTATACCTATTCCCTGATCTGTAAATGAAAGAAAATAATTTGATTCATTGGATTTTAATCGAATTTCAAGATCAACACCCCTGCTATCCCTATCATCTTCCTTAACAGAATATTTAACCGCATTCTCCACAATATTCGAGATCACATTGGACAAATGATATTTATCAGCCAGGATCAAACAGTCTTTTGTCATAAATTCAGACTTGATTTTCAATGCTTGTTTTTCAAAACGAAAACTTTCAATTTCAATGGCATTTTTCAGAAAATCTATGAGTTGGATTTCTTCCAGATTGAGTTCAAATTTCTTTTCGCTGCTTACAATGTCAAGTACACTTTCTATCTGATCACTCAGCCTTTTGCTCTGACCCGAAATAATCCGGGCATAGTTTGAAAGCCTGTCGTTATCTCTGACCTCAGGGGCTCCTTCCAGTACCATAGCAGAAAGCTTTATGGACGAAAGCGGGGTCTTAAACTCGTGCGTCATGTTATTGACAAAATCTTTTTGCAACTCAGACAAGCGCTTTTGCCTGAATATGGTCCGGATCGCCAGTAAAAAAGCGATAACTGCTACGATTGAAAATAAACTGAACACGATAAATATCCAGACCTGCCCGATCAAAAAAGATCGGCGTGTTGGGAACCGCACAATAAAGAAATAAGTATAATCAGCTAATTCGATGATGTTTCTATTGACACTTTCCCGGTCGTCATCGTTCACGTTACAACAATTGCCATACACAAGCTCTTCCGTAAAACAATCATACAATGCATATTCGAATTCCAGGCCGGGTTCGATGGCATCCATTTCAATCAGAAGAAAATCTTCGAGGATATGCGGATCAATAAAATTATTATAATTGACAATATACGAATTCGTTGTGAGCCGGTTGATCAGACCCTCCTTTGGCAATTCAGTATCACTTTGGTCTGCCATTTTTACAGCAACCCTGCGTAATGCGATACTGACCTTTTCATCGAATTCGCTGTTTCGTAAATACCAGCTATTAATGACCCAGTAGCTTTGGATAAAAATAATGCCTCCGATAGCGAGGCCACCAAATAGCAATACCCTGAAAATTTG
>Ga0102815_10001208_pt1 | contig 16376 bp, 19 predicted proteins | sample ColrivemetaGS759_FD_79113 | JGI IMG/M metagenome (GOLD analysis project Ga0102815, IMG submission 79113) | Estuarine microbial communities from the Columbia River estuary - Ebb tide ETM metaG S.759 | ecosystem: Environmental > Aquatic > Marine > Intertidal zone > Estuary | place: USA: Columbia...
AAGGTAAATTAGCCTTTTTAATTTTAACAAATATATATGAGAAAACATTTATTATTATTAGTTACAATTGTTATAACAACAAGTGCAAGTGCACAATTTTATGTAAGTGCTAGCGGTGGTTTATCTATGGGTAGTGCTGGAATATTATTAGGTACATCATTAAACGACACTAAAACTGAAGCTAAAAACCATTATGGCAGTTATGGTGAAGGTTTAAATGCTCAATTAATGGGAGGTTATTTTTTTAATGAAATGTTTGGCCTTGAATTAGGTTTAGGTTATTTACATGGCTCAGACCAAACCATTGATTCATACAAAGTTAATGATTCAGGAGCTATAGCTGAGTTTACAGAAGGAATAGCTCACGGAAGAGCTTATGGTTTAAATTTATCATTAGTTTATAAATTTAATGAAAAAATATATGGAAAAATTGGTGCCATTACTAAATTAGGCGGAAAAACAGAAGCTATTTTTACTAAAACAACACCGACTCCTTTCGGTCCTATTTTAGCTGAAGGAGTTACAGATTACCACGGTAGAATACCACTAGGTTTTACAGCAACTATTGGACGTAAATTTAAATTAAATGACAATTTAAACTTATTTGCTGAGCTAGAGTACTTAGGAATAAATGTAACTAGAGATAATTCTGAATTTCAAAAATTAACAATTTCAACACCTAACGTACCTGGTAATTCTTTTTATGCAGGTTCTCCAGCTGTCCCAACTCACACTTGGAACATTGGTGACGCACCTTATAAATGGCTTTCAGAAGTTCCTGGATTACCAGCAGATAAAGTTGTTACAATATATGCTCCAACAGAGATTACATATGTAGACACCTTAGCAAATCCAAACCCAGATCCTTCAAAAGCATTATCATCTGTTGTACCTTATTCTTCATTTGGCATAAACTTCGGTATTACTTATACTTTTTCAAAAAAATAAAAAAGTAAAATAATTCATAAAAAAAGCGGTTTGAAATTAAATTTCAAACCGCTTTTTTATTTTTTTAAAACGCTAATTACTTGTAATTTTAATATCAGAACTTTCAATAAGTTTATTGAAATCTCTTTCTGAAATATTTGTTTTCAATCCTAAAACCACAAAATCTTCATCACTTTTTATTTTTAGAACAACTTCTTTAATTGTGTTTTTGCTTTCTAAAAAATACAATTGTACTTGATCTCCATCACTATTTAATCTAAAGATTGACGTGTAATTTTTTCGCTTCATAAATTTATCAAACTGCTTATCAAGAGATGAATTTTCATTTTCAAAAATCATAACTTTATAATGTTTTACTTTTTTAAATAAATCTTTATATTCTTCAACATCATCTTTTGGAATAAATAAATTGGCAAAAAATGCAGGAGTGCTAATTGAAAAATCACATTCATGTTTATGTTCGGCATAAAAAGAATTGAAAGAAGATTTTGAAGCACACGAAGTCAACAAAAGTGTTGTTACTAATATTAGGAAACTATTTTTCATAAAAAAGGTGTTTAATCTATGACGATTAAAGACCTCTTTTGTAACTAAAATTGTTCATCTATCAATATTTTCAACCATATCATTTCTAACTTGGTTGAAAGCATCAATTTTATATTTTAAAACAATAGCTTCAGCAGGATCAATATTTGGTAAACGAAAATATCTTCATAATGCCATTGCACTGTTGTACGCTCACACTAGTTTTTCTAAAATGTGTAAATATTCAACTGTTTCAGTTGCTTTATGATTTCTATTTTCAGTTTTATCAGCCTTAAATCGTTGATAATTGGTTGTTTTCAAACTATATTTACCATACTTAGACATAATATCTCTAACTTCATTTTCAGACATAAGTCCTTCGTTATTATAGCTTAAAAAAATGAATTTAAAATTAGCATTCTTAATTAACTCATCGAAAGAATTTTTAACTTCATTTGTCTTACAATAGGAAGAGCGGTAATATTTTCTTAAACCTGTTTTACCAATTGGAACAAACTCGTCGTATTTTGCAATAGTGTTTAACAAATGGTAATTTGAGCCATATTGCCTAGCATTATATGGCGGATCGAGATATAAAATATCTCCTTTTATATGTTTAATTAATTCATTGCTATCTTCATTAAAAACCTGATGTGAATTTTGTGTTTCACTAAAATTTGCAGGTACAAGTACTATTGATTTATGGGCAGATTTTTTTAGCTTTTTTAAATAAGCACCGTAGACTGAAGCTGTATTTGCAACTTTATCCGCACTTTCAATTAATGATGTTAATAAGAAAAAGTATACATCATCAGTAATCTCTTTGTTGTTTTTCCATAATTCAATTTGTTGTCTAATTGCATCAATTTTTTTTCCGTTTTCAGCTGAAAAGTACAATCGGTTTTCTGAACCATTTTCGCAGTAATTATTAAAAACAAAACCTTCAACGCCATTCAAATTATTTAATATTTCAATAAAATGAGTTGTTTTTATTTCAGAATAATTTCCAATATAATTTCTATTTAAAACATAGCTATAAAACTCAACATCATTGGCTATTACTTGTTTTACAAGGGGCTTAAAATTACGACCAACACTTCCAGTACCAGCAAATAAATCACAAAATACAAGGTTGGTTAAATCCTCGCCAACGTTTTTAATAATTGCTTTTTTTATAAATGAAGATAGTTTATGTTTAGATCCTATATAGTTCACTAAATGAATGCTGTTTTTGTTTAAATACTTTTTTTCTTTTAAATATTTTCTAATTAATTGCCCAAATAATATCTGATTTCACAATGGAATTTTGAAAGTAAAAGGTTTCTAACTTATCAACATCAAAAGTACTTAAATATGTTGAAATAATTTTTTGAAGCTACAAAATCTCAGCTTTTAACTTCCAGTGTTCCTCATCATTTTCACAATTAAACAGAACAATAAATAACCTATTTTGCAAATGCTGTCTTTGCTACTTACATTGGTGCTTGTACAACCACTCTATCAATTCTATTTTATGTTCTATGGCACATGGAATTGATTTTTTAAATGATTGAGGAAAAATGGTGGTTTTATGATCAAAAGGAATAGTTTCAATGTAAAAATTAATAAATTTATCCTTTGAAATTGAATGATTTTTCAGTTCATTTTCAAGCAGTTCATAATCCATGTAAATGCTATAAAAACTTCCTTTCAACAAGGTTAATTAACCTATGCTCAAATTCCTCTTTTTTGCTCCAATCATAATCTGGTTTTACAAAATCATTTAGAAACACAATAGCTTCTTCACTAGTTTTAAATGAATTTAATTGAGATAAAACTCTGTTAAAATCTTCCTGACTTCCATCAAATAAATATTTCACAAAAGCTATTCTATCATTCAAACCAACTTGTATATTACTTGTAAATAAAGTATCATTTAACGATCTTTTTTTAACTTCTTCAATTGTGGATTTTTCAACTACTGGCGACTCTTTAGTCACTTTTTCAAACAAATTTGCAGCAATATCAGCAGAAATTGAATGTTTAAATTCTTCTTCCAATGAAATTTGAAGTGAAGGTAAATCAACAATATCATTTTTAACAGGATCCCTTCCTGTTTCAAATATTTCCACTACTTTTTCTTCGGAAATCTCTTCTTTTACTTCTTCCTCAACTACAATTTCTTCATTCATCACAATTTCATCTTCAATAGCAATCTCCAAATGAACAGATTCAAGTATTGTTTCTTCAATAAACTCCTCAACAATTTTCTTTTTAACTTCCTGTTCAACTACTTTTTCAGGTTCTTTTTCAGCTTTAATTTCAATTTGTTTTTCTTCAACATTTAAAGAAGGAACCAAAGCTTCATTTACAAATTTAAGTACCGAAAGTTTTTCATAAATTTCTTGTGCTTTTTTTTGTAAAACATTTACATCATCTTTATTTTTCATTTGTAAAATGCTGTTTGCCAGACTTACTAATTCAGCTTCTAATTTTTTGTGCATAAGTTGATTTGTTAAATGATTTTTGATGAATAAATTTTATATAAATTTGTATGTTTTCAAAATTGAAAAATTCTTTTGAAACAATTAATAACGAATGTAAAAAATTATCATTATTTTTTTTAACATTTATTTTAAAATAAAATTACAATAACCTTTCAAGCGTGAATTTACAAAATGTTTCTTGAAAATACAGTAAATCAATCCGAACAATTTGGCTGGATAGAAGTTATTTGCGGCTCTATGTTTTCTGGTAAAACAGAAGAGTTAATCCGTAGATTAAAAAGAGCCCAGTTTGCCAAACAAAAAGTTGAAATATTTAAACCTGCAATTGATGTTAGGTATGATGATGAAAAAGTAGTTTCTCATGATGCCAATGAAATAAGATCTACACCTGTACCTTCTTCAGCAAATATTAGAATTTTAGCCACTGATGTTGATGTTGTTGGAATTGATGAAGCACAATTTTTCGATGATCAAATTGTTGCTGTTTGTAATGATTTAGCAAACAGAGGAGTTCGTGTAATTGTTGCTGGTTTAGATATGGATTTTAAAGGAAATCCATTTGGCCCAATGCCAGCGCTAATGGCAACCGCAGAATATGTCACTAAAGTACATGCAGTATGCACCAGAACAGGGAATTTAGCTCATTACAGCCATAGAACTGCAGCTAGTGAAGAATTGGTTTTACTAGGCGAAACCCAAGAGTACGAGCCTTTAAGCAGGGCTGCATATTACAAAGCAATTCAAGAAGAAAAAACAAAAAAGGCTGAACAAAATAATGGAAAATAACCACGTTACAACGCTTGAAATAGATTTAAATTCAGTAGAATATAACTTTAATTACTTTAAATCAAAACTTAAGGAAACTACAAAAGTTTTGGTGGTTGTAAAAGCTTTTGGTTATGGAAGTGATGCCGTGCAAATTGCAAAATTTTTAGAGAATAAAGTTGATTATTTTGCAGTTGCATATTTAGATGAAGGAATAGCCTTAAGAAATGCCGGAATTAAAACTCCAATTTTAGTTTTACACCCACAAAAAAGCAATGTTTTAAAAATTATTGAATACAATTTAGAAGCTAACGCATATTCCGTTAACTTACTAAAAGCTATAATAGAAATAGTAAAATCTGATAATTTACAAAACATTCCTATCCATTTAAAATTCAATACAGGTTTAAACAGGTTAGGGTTCAATAAAAAAGATATTCCAGAAATTGTTTCCCTTATTAAAAATCAAAAAGAAGTTTATATAAAATCTATTTTTTCGCACATTGCTGCAAGTGAAGATTTAAATGAACGTGATTATACAATGCAGCAAATAAATGATTTCAAAGCTATTGCAAATGAATTGATTCCTCAATTAAATAACATTCCATTTAAACACATGTTAAACACTTCAGGAATTATTAATTATGCAGAAGAAGCTCAGTTTGAAATGGTACGTTTAGGCATTGGATTGTATGGCTTTGGAAATGACCAAAAAGAAACTTCAAAATTAAAAAATGTACTTACATTAAAATCAGTAATTTCTCAAATTCATACTATTGAAAAAGGTGAAAGTTTAGGGTATAACAGATCTTACATTGCTGAAACTACAACTAAAACTGCCACAATACCAATTGGACATGCAGATGGTATTTCCAGACAATTTGGAAAAGGAAAAGGTTTTGTTTATATAAATAATAAAAAAGCACCCATAGTTGGAAATGTTTGTATGGATGTTATTATGGTAAATATCACTAATATAACTTGTAATGAAGGTGATGAAGTAATTATTTACAGAGATCAGCAACATATTGAAGAAATTGCAAAATCAGCAAACACAATACCTTATGAGTTATTAACTGCCATTTCTCAAAGAGTTAAAAGAGTGTTAAAAAAATGTTAATGGAATTGTTTAATTTTTATTAAATTAGTGTCTATTAACTTAAATAACTTTAAAATGGGAATGTTAAAAGAATTTAAAGAATTTGCAATGAAGGGTAACCTGGTAGACATTGCAGTAGGTTTTGTAATGGGTGCCGCCTTTAACAAAATTGTCTCTTCATTTACAGGTGGAATAGTTTCTCCGCTTATAGGCCTAATTTTCAAATCAGACTTTAAAGATTTAAAATATGTAATAAATGAAGGGGTTTTAGATGAAGCTGGTGCTGTTACTGGTGAAGTTGCAGTATTATATGGTGAATTTTTAACAAACTTAATTGATTTTATTATTGTAGCATTTGTAATGTTTATGATGATAAAAGCTATAAATAAAACTAAAAAGAAAGAAGTCCCTGCACCTGCGGCTCCAAAAGGGCCATCTCAAGAGGATTTATTGGTTGAAATAAGAGATTTATTAGCTAAAAAATAATAAAGAATTTAACCAAACTTTTCTTTAATATTTTAAAAGGTCCACAATTGAGCGGACCTTTTTTTTTTTCATTATTTTGTAAAAATCTTATTTTTCTTTTTTAGTTACATAAACCTCAGCAATTGTTGGAGTATTTACTGCTTTTTTAAGCAAAACCATTTCATCTCCTTTAGCTACATTTCCAGTTTGAATAACTTTAAAATAAATTCCACATTTTGAAGAATTCCAAAATTGCTTTAATACTTTTTGAGTACCAAAACGCAATCCTAATTTCATGCAAGGTTCTCTAGGTTTTGTAACCTCTAAAATAACCTCTCCTAATTTAAAAATATCTCCAACACAAATTTCTGTTTCTTCTAAATTTGAAATAGTCAAATTTTCACCAAACATTCCAAATTTCCAGTCTAAATTTGGGTATAATTGTTTCCAGAATTCATAATAATTTTCTGAATAACCATACACAGCCTTATCAATACCTCCGTGGTATTTTCTATCAATTACAGCATCTCCTTTTACATCTTCTATTCCTAAAAATATTGGCTCATCAACCGGATATTTAAAAATACCTGTTTCTATAATTCTTCCTTTATAGTTTATTACTTTTCTTTCTCCAATATTTACTGAAACCACTTTCATTATTCTATAAATTTAATTAATTCATCTGCTATTTTTCTGTCATTTGCTAAACGTGGTACCTTGTTTTGACCACCCAATTTACCTACAGATTTCATATAATTATTAAATCCTCCTTTTTTAATTAAAGTAATTTTTAATGGCTTAAGCACTTTTCCCACAATTAAATCGTAATAATAACTGTTTTTTTCTTGTAGTGATTCATCTACTTTTTTGGCAAATTCGTCTAAATTGTCTGGTTTATTTTCAAACTCAATAAACCATTCGTGATAAGGTAATCCTGATACAGGTAAAATTTGAGGTGCTACAGTAAATTCATTCACCGTAATATCTGTTCCAATAGTTTGACTGTTAATGGCGTCTTCAACTTCTTTCCCTATAACGTGCTCACCAAATGCAGAAATAAAATGCTTAATTCTTCCGGAAACAACAATTCTTGGTGGGTTTAAAGAAACAAACTTTACAGTATCTCCAATATTATAACCCCAAAGGCCGGCATTGGTATTTAAAATTACCACATAATTAACATCCAATTTCACATCTTTCAATGAAATTCTTGTAGGGTTTTCATTAAAAAATTCATCAGCTGGAATAAATTCATAGAAAATTCCATTATTAATCATCAATAGCATTCCTTCTTCAACTTGAGAATCTTGAAAAGCAATAAAACCTTCAGATGCTGGGTATAATTCAATTGAATCAACCTTTCTTCCTATTAAATCTTCAAATTTATTTCTGTAAGGTTCATAATTTACACCTCCATAAACAAACAAATTAAAGTTTGGAAAAACTTCCCCAACTTTTTTACCTGTTCTGGCAACAATTCTTTCAAAATACATTTGTACCCAAGAAGGAATTCCGCCAATTAATGTCATATTTTCATTAATGGTTTCATCAATAACAGCTTCAACTTTGGTCTCCCAATCTTCAATACAATTGGTTTCCCAACTTGGCAATCTATTTTTTAATAAGTAACTTGGAACATAATGAGCAGAAATTCCTGAAAGTCGTCCAATTTTAATTCCATTTTTTTCTTTCAACTCAGGACTTCCTTGTAAAAAAATAACTTTTCCCCCTAAAAAATCGGCCTTTTTAGTTTCATTTATATACATTAAAAGTGCATTTCTGGCAGATTCAATATGCGTAGGCATAGATTCTTTGGTAAGTGGAATATATTTTGTGCCTGAAGTAGTTCCTGAAGTTTTTGCAAAATAAAGCGGCTTTCCTTTCCATAAAATATCTGGCTCTCCATTAATTACTTTTTCTATATATGGCTTTAAATCTTCATAATCTACAACTGGGATGTTCTTTTTAAAATCTTCGTACGTTTTTATTTGAGAAAAACGATGATCCTTTCCAAACTCAGTGAATTCAGCTTGTTTAATAATTTTTTTAAAAACTTTTTGTTGTACTTCAATTGCATTGCTGCTTTTTTTGCGGATTCTTGAAGTTACTTGTTTTGCAAAAGGTTTTGCTAATATGGATTTAATATTCATTATTTATTCAAAATCAATATAATATGTTGGGTTTACGGGATAACCTTCACTCCATAATTCAAAATGCAAATGAGGTCCTGTACTTAATTCTCCTGAATTACCCGCTGATGCAATTGCCTCACCAGATTTTACAAAATCTCCTTGTTCTTTATGAAGTGCAGTATTATGTTTATATACTGAAATAAAACCCCCATTATGTTTAATAATTATTACATGACCAGTAGTTGCTGTCCATTCCGCAAAAATAACAGTACCATCAGCAATTGATTTTACTGGTGTATTCATTTCTACGGCAATATCTACTGCAAAATGCTTAGATTTTGGACTATAGCCATCTGTTAAAGTTCCTAAAACTGGTGCAAAAAATACTACTTCAGTATCTTTAATTGCCTCGTCAAAAATACTATACCTATCTAACCTTTCAATATCAGATCTAAATTCTAAATCTTGTTCTGTTGGACTTAAATTTAAGCTGTCCTTGTTATATTGAATGGCTTGCAAAACCGAATCTTTATCAAACATTACATCAGAAATTTTTCCGGTAAGTAATTCTTTTACTTTTAAAATGTACAAGTTATTTACATCTAAAACTTGCTGAAGTGAGTCTACTTTATATACTAAATGTGTAGCTTCTTTTTTTAATTTTGTGGAAGAAAATCCAGGAATATATTCCTTTAAACCTGTAAAAGCAATTAAATATGTTGTTCCTATAATTAATAAAATTGAAAACAAGCCTCCAAAAACAAACACATTAAGTCTCGTTAATTTAAATGACAACCTTTCTTCAAAAGTTTCTTCATTTAAAATTACCAATCGGTATTTGTTAAATAATTTTTTCCGAAATCGTCCTTTATTTTTAGTTTTTTTGGCCATATTTTAATTAGAACAAATATACAACGAAATATCGTTATTTAATTTTATCAGAATGTTTTACAAGTGTTAAAACTTCGCTAAAGTTCATTTTTATAGAAGTTCATTTCATCAATATATTTCCAAACGTTTACCGGCAACATTGGTTTAATGTTCTTATTCTTTTTTATTGCTTTTCTAATAAATGTTGATGAGATTTCTACAATTGGAGCTGCTACTTTATGTATTTTTGGATGATTTAAAAATTGATTTTCTGATGTACCATCTGAAATTCTTGGATACACATACAATTCATAATTTTGAAGGATTGTTTCATGATTTTTCCATTTATGAAATCCTAGTAAATTATCTTCTCCCATTATCAAACAAAATTGATGAGTAGGATATTTTTCTTCAATATGAATAAGCGTATTTACAGTGTAATTTGGTTGCTGTAATTTAAATTCAATATCAGATGTTTTTAATTTAGGAAAATCCTCAACTGCAATATTTGCAATGGCCAACCTGTGATGATTAGCCAACATAGATTTTTTTTGTTTAAATGGACTTTGAGGAGTTATTACAAACCAAATTTCTTCTAAATCGGAAAATTCAGCCATATAATTTGCAATGATTAAATGTCCAATATGAATTGGATTAAACGTGCCAAAAAACAAACCTATTTTCATGTGTTTCTATTATTTTCTTTAATGGTCACATGCTGTTCGCTATTTGTAATTTCATTAAGTAATAAAATTTTTAGCATGCTCGTTTCATTTATTTAATAAAATTTTCAACTAATTTAAACGCTTCTTTTTTCGCTATTTCCAAATCATCGTTCACTAAAATAACATCAAAATCTTTTGCGAATTTCAATTCTTTTTCGGCCTTAGCAACACGTTCTTTTATCTTTTCTTCACTATCTGTTTGTCTCCCTCTTAACCTTCTTTCCATTTCATCAATTGATGGTGGCTGAACAAAAATAGCCAGTGTTTGCTTCTCAAATTTATTTTTAATATTCAATCCCCCAACAACATCAATATCAAAAATTACATGTTTCCCTAACGCCCAAATACGTTCTACTTCCTTTTTTAAAGTGCCATAATAATTATTCGTATAAACCTCTTCCCACTCAATAAAATCATCATTTTTAACATGCTTTTGAAAATCTTTAAGGGAAATAAAATAATAATCCTCTCCATTTATCTCTTTACCTCTACTTTTTCTTGAAGTTGCAGAAATTGAAAAATCTAAATTTAGCGTTGGTTGCTTTAACAAATAACGTACAATAGTTGTTTTACCTGAACCTGATGGAGCGGAAAAAACAATTAGTTTTCCTTCTTTTTTCAAACTTAAAATGTTTTATAAAATGTTTAAACTTTGCTCTTTAATCTTTTCAAGCTCATCTTTCATTTGCACCACTAATTTTTGCATATCTGCAAAGTTAGATTTTGATCCAATTGTATTTATCTCTCTTCCAATTTCTTGGGTAATAAATGCTAGTTTTTTCCCATTAGAATCATTGGTGCTTAATTCTTTTTTGAAATATTCCAAATGGTTTTTTAATCGAACTTTTTCTTCCGTAATGTCCAGTTTTTCTATATAGTAAATCAATTCTTGTTCAAACCTATTTTCATCAATTTTCGCTTCTAAATCAGCAATTGCTTTTCTTAATTTCTCCTTAACCAAAACAATTCTTTCCGGGTCTATTTCAATAACTTTTTCAAGCAAATTTTCAATGTTTGAAATTCTAAATATAAAATCATCACACAACACTTTTCCCTCATCAGTTCTATATAATTTTATCTTTTGAACTGTTTCATCAATTGCAGTTAATATTAACTCCCATTCTTCTTCATCTAATTCCTCTCGCTCTGTTTTTAAGGCTTCCGGCAAACGAACTGCTATTTTTAACAATTCAGTTTCATCTGATTCAACTATATTACGCAGTTGATTCATATATTCTTTAACTACATTTTCATTAATTTTTGAAGATCCTTCTCCTCCATTTCCTTCAATAAAAATTGAAAAATCTATCTTTCCTCTTTCCAAATCTGTAGCTAAATTTTTTCTAACATCTAATTCCTTTTCTCTGTAATATGATGGAATTCTGACATTTAAATCTAAATTTTTGCTGTTTAACGATTTTAGTTCAATCGTAATTTTTTTGGTAGGTAATTGTAATACGGTTTTACCGTATCCGGTCATTGATTGTATCATCTATTATTGAATATTTTAGCAAATTTAAGCAAATTCTAAAAAGTGTAGGCTTTAAATTTAATCTAGCTACCTTAAATATTTTACTTACTAAAACTTTTGCGTGTTTTTAGCCTACTAAATTTACACTTTATTATAAAAGAAACATATGACTTCTGGAAATGCGCATTTTACTTCAATGTTAATAATTAACACATTCACTATTTTGGGAATTACACATCCATTTACAGGTTTTGCCTCATTTAATCAGCCTTTTGAAAACACAATTTCACCCTATTTAAAGAAATATCCAAAATATACCTTGTTCAATTTATGGAAATAAATTCTGCGAAGGTTATGAAGATGTAATTATGAGTATTTCTCCTCAAGCAATAGTTAAAAAACTATTGAATTAAAATAACAATAATATCTTCTTAATTTTAAAATTATATTGGTTATTTTTGCTGAAATTTTACACATATGATTATCAATATTCTTGATTCAAAAAAATCCATTCTAAACAAATTCATTTCAGAAATTAGAAATATAGATATTCAAAAAGACTCTATGCGTTTTAGAAGAAATATTGAACGCATTGGTGAAATTTTAGCCTACGAAATAAGTCAATCTTTATCTTACGAAAAAAATACAGTTTCTACTCCTTTAGGTACAAAAATAATGGAAACACCTAAAAAAGACATTGTTTTATGTTCTATTTTAAGGGCTGGGTTGCCTTTGCATAACGGTCTTTTAAATTATTTTGATGATGCTGAAAACGCTTTTATTTCGGCATATAGAAACCACCTTACTGAAACTGAATTTGAAATTAAAGTTGAGTATTTTGCTTCACCAAGTTTAGAAGGAAAAACATTGATTTTAGCTGATCCAATGTTAGCTACAGGAAGATCTTTAGTAAGTGTTTTTGAAGGTTTAAAAAATCACGGAACTCCTAAAGAAATTCACGTTGCTTGTGTAATTGGATCTAATGAAGGTATTGATTACATTAAAAAACATCTTCCAGAAAATTCTCAATTATGGATAGCTACCGTTGATGAAAAATTGAATAGCCATGGTTATATTTTACCAGGATTAGGTGATGCGGGTGATTTAGCTTTCGGTCAAAAATTATAAAAGATAAATACTTATAGATAGTATCAAAAAAAGATACAAAATCAAATTCTTGAAATTTGAAGATTGACTTTTTTGCAAAAAATTAGCAATTATTATAGCGCAAGGAAAAATCACAAAAAACAGTTCTGACCCATTTTTATTTGGAGCTAAAACCACAACTACAGTGGCAATTAATAATTGATTTATTAATACATTCCATGACATTCTTAACGTATTACTCACTAAATTAATTTTTGGTGTTACAACAACTAAAGACCAAAGAGTAATTGTTATTAAAAAAGTTAAAGGCAATAAATTATTTAATTGATTATAGATAGAAAAATCAAAATTCAGGTTATACTGGAATAAATTATAAAATAATTCCAATTTATCTATGTAAAAAACATACGTAAAAAACAGAAATAAAGGAGTTACCAACCCTATAACCGGTATAAACAAATTTTTAAAATATATTTTCTGAAAAATTATAACTGAAACAAAAACCAAAGCAATATAAAAAATACTTAGTGGGTAAATTAATGTTGCTATACCAATCCAAAAGCCAGCATCAAAAAGTTTTTTAGTTGTATTATGACCTGATTTAATACTGTAAATTTTTCTATAACTTATTAAGAGTAATAAATTTGAGAAAACAATCTTATTAGCAAACATTGCTTCAGGAAAAGAACCTAAAAGCAACACAAACATAAGTAAGCCATATAAATTATCAAGAGTTAAATTATTTTTATTAATAATAAAATTTACAACTATTAAACCTACTATTAGTAATAGGAATAATGAAATATTTATAACAAAATCCCATCCTATAAGCGCTTCATTATTTATAAAAATAAAAGAAATAATATAGTATAAAACTAATAATACAACTAGGTTAAAAATATTAACAGGTTTACTTTTACTAAAAAAATTTGCTATCATTACTATATTTTATACTTTTGCCTGTAAATATAATTAAGATATGATTGCAAACAATATTTTTAAAGCGATTGGTGATTTTTTTACAAACGTTTTATTTTCTCCATATAACTCGTTAAGATCTATGGATAATTGGTGGTTACAAAGTACCATTAGCTGGATATTTATTGTAATTGCTTTTATCGCATTCCTATATTGGATGGGAGAAATAAGAAAATACAAAAAAGCAGGAAACGAATAATACTGCCTGCAATAAACGCTCTTTCTTTTACTAAAACCCAAAACTGTGGGAAGCAAAAATAAACTCAAAAGATTTCGTGAAAACGAAACATTTTCTAATGTAATACAACCAACACGAAAAGAAGTTATTGACGGTTTCTCTTTAAAAGGTATTTGGCATACTCATTTTAATAACAATAATCCTATTATTCTAGAATTAGGTTGTGGAAAAGGGGAATATACTATTGCTTTAGCTCGTAAAAATCCTAATATCAATTATATAGGAATTGACTTAAAAGGTGCCCGATTTTGGCGCGGTGCCAAAACTGCATTAGAAGAAAACTTAACAAATGTTGCTTTTATTCGTACTCAAATTGAATTGATAGATTTGCTTTTTAATGAAAATGAAGTTGCTGAAATTTGGATAACTTTTCCAGACCCTCAAATTAAATATACACGCACTAAACATAGATTAACAAATAGAGAGTTTTTAAAAAAATACCATCATATTTTAATACCTGATGGAATTGTAAATTTAAAAACCGATAGCGAATTTATGCATGGATATACCTTAGGTTTATTACACGGTGAAGGTCATGAGATTTTATATGCACATCATGATATCTATAAAAACTTTTTTACACCTATAGAGGTTACATCAACCCAAACATTTTACGAAAGTCAATATTTAGAAAAAGAAAAACCAATAACTTATATTCAATTTAGACTAAATTATTAATCCATGGTGCTACAATTTATTTTAGGTTTTCTTGCCTCGTTTGTAGCAGCTACACCTCCTGGCTTACTTAATTTAACATCGCTAAAGATTAGTTTAGAAAAAGGCAAAGAAAAAAGCTACAATTTTGCATTTGGTGTTTCAATCATCATATTTTTTCAAACTTATTTTTCATTAATTTTCACAAATTATATACATAGTAAATCCAATATAGAATCTTCTTTGCAATCTATTGGCGTTTTACTATTCTCATTGCTATCTATTTACTTTCTTTATAAAGGTATTAAAGAGAAAAAAACTCAAAAAATTAAAAAATCTAAAATTAAAAACAGTTTTACGCTTGGGTTAATTTTGGCTTCATTAAATCTTTTAGCAATTCCATATTATTGTAGTGTAGGAGCAGCTTTAAAATCATACGGTTATTTAGATTTTTCACAAATTAGTATTTTAATATTTGTTGTAGGATCAAGTTTAGGCACATTCGCTCTTTTAAGTATTTACAATAATTCAGCTAAAATTATTCAAAAGAAAATAGGACTACTAGCCAGAAATTTAAATATTTTTTTAGGAATTATAACTGGTATTATTGCCCTTATTGCCTTAATTAAAAGAATCAATTGAAAGAATCATCCAATTTTTTCGAAAAAGTATATGAAATAGCTGTCCAAATTCCATTTGGAAGAGTAACAAGTTATGGAGCAATTGCCACCTATTTAGGAGCTGCACGTTCTGCTAGAATGGTTGGTTGGGCAATGAATGCATCACACAATAACAATGATATTCCTGCACATAGAGTTGTTAATAGAAAAGGTTTATTAACTGGTAAACATCATTTTGATGGCACAAACTTAATGCAGCAACTGCTTGAAAATGAAGGCGTAATTATTAAAGATAATCAAATTCAAAATTTTGATGACGTATTTTGGGATCCTTCAAAAGAATTATCAGAAGATTAAAATAGTTTTAATAGCTAAAATCAATTACCCTTTTCTACTCTCACCTTTTTATATTCAACTGAACTCTGTATATTTGTTGTTTAGAATGATTTTATATAAACAACATGGCATATAGCAAAAAAGATATTACAAAAGCCCTAGAAACCATATCAGCTCCAGGTGAAGGGAAAAGTTTAATTGAAAGCGGAGCAGTTAAAAATATTGTTACTTTCGACAAAGAAATTATTGTTGATGTTACAATTGCAAACCCTTCTTTACAAGCAAAAAAGAAAATAGAAGTTGAAATAATGAAAGTGATTCATCAAGAAATTGATGTAAAAGCAGATGTTAAAGTAAACGTAACTTCAGACACTAAAAACGAACCTTTTAAACCTGAAAAACCAAAAGTTCCGGGAATTCAAAATATTATTGCCATTGCATCTGGGAAAGGTGGTGTAGGAAAATCAACCATAACTTCAAATATGGCTGTTTCACTTCAAAAAATGGGATTTAAAGTTGGAATACTTGATGCTGATGTATACGGACCTTCAACACATTTAATGTTTGATGTTGCAAATGCAAGACCATTATCTATTGAAATTGATGGTCGTTCAAAAATGCAACCTATTGAAAGTTACGGTGTAAAAATATTATCCTTAGGTTTTTTTACAGATGCAAACCAAGCTGTTATTTGGCGTGGTGCAATGGCTTCAAAAGCATTAAATCAAATGATTTTTGATGCACATTGGGGGGATTTAGATTTTTTATTGATTGATTTACCTCCAGGAACTGGTGATATTCACTTATCAATTGTACAATCTATTCCTGTAACTGGAGCAGTAATTGTAAGTACTCCGCAAAATATTGCTTTAGCTGATGCTAAAAAAGGTGTTGCAATGTTTAAACAGGAAAATATAAATGTTCCTGTTCTTGGAATTGTTGAAAATATGAGTTATT
>Ga0102815_10001211_pt1 | contig 16343 bp, 14 predicted proteins | sample ColrivemetaGS759_FD_79113 | JGI IMG/M metagenome (GOLD analysis project Ga0102815, IMG submission 79113) | Estuarine microbial communities from the Columbia River estuary - Ebb tide ETM metaG S.759 | ecosystem: Environmental > Aquatic > Marine > Intertidal zone > Estuary | place: USA: Columbia...
CGAGTGGTGCGGTCATGGACCAATCCTTGAGGAGGATATTGCCATGACCAACAACAGCCTCGATTTGATTGGTCAAGCGCGCATGCTTTATCAGGTGGCCGCGGCGCGATTGGATGATGGGTCGACTGAAGATTCCTTGGCTTACTTCCGTGATCCCCAGGCGTTTAAGAACCTAACGTTGCTTGAGCTGCCGCATCATGGACCGTTGGTGGGGTACGCCGTAGACAATCGCGACTACGCGGTCACTATCGTGCGCAATTTTCTTTACAGCGCGTTGATGGCGTTGGTGTGGGAGCGGCTGCAAGCCAGCAAGGACGCTGACATGGCTGCGATTGCGGCCAAGTCGCTAAAGGAGACTCGCTACCACCTGCGCCATGCCCATGACTGGCTGATCCGCTTTGGTGATGGCACCGAGGTCTCTGCGCAGCGTGCGCAAGCCGCTTTGGATTACTTGCTGCCGTTCACGCAAGAGTTCTGGTCTGCCGCCCCCTACGAGCAGGCTGCCGTTGACGCGGGCTTGGCCATTGACGTGCGCTCGCTGCAGGCCGATTGGGAACAGCTTGTAGCGCACACGCTTGAAGTGGCTAAGCTGCAGTTCTCGCCGAGAACGGGTTACCAGACGCAGGGCAAACTGGGGCAGCACTCAGAGCACCTCAGTTACCTGTTGGGCGAGATGCAAAGTCTGGCCCGGGCACACCCCGAGGGCGTGTGGTGAGTACTTCGGTGAATGCCGATATGGAGACACGGTTGGCACGAGCGACCCGCTTGCTGGCGACCGTGACTGACCCTGAAATACCCGTTGTGTCGTTAGACGAAATGGGGATTGTGCGCGGCGTGTTTGAAGAAGCCGATGGCGGTATTCGTGTGGTGATCACCCCTACGTACAGCGGGTGTCCGGCGATGACGCAAATCGAGGATGACATCCGCGCCGTCTTACAGCCACTCGGTCAAATGATCACCGTGGAGACCCAGCTTTCGCCGGCTTGGACGACCGATTGGATGACTTCAACCGCAAAAGAAAAGCTGCGTGCCTACGGCATTGCACCCCCCAGTCGCATGTGTGGCTCAGCCGCGGCGCAACCGCAGGTGATGCAATTTATCCGTGATGCGGCGGTCGTCGATGCGGTCGATTGCCCACACTGCGGGTCGGGGCAGACGGTCGAGGCGTCCCATTTTGGTTCGACGCCCTGCAAAGCACTCTACAAATGCTTGAGCTGCCAAGAGCCATTTGATTATTTCAAACCCTTTTAATTTGTTGGATTCATTCGCATGACAGCCACACCGCAGTTTCAACCTTTGCGTGTAAAGCGCGTTAGCCCAGAGGCCGCAGGTTCTGTTGCCGTTGCGTTTGACATCCCGCCTGCGCTGCGGGATATGTTTCGCTTTGAGCCCGGGCAATTCATCACCCTGAAGGCCGCACCCAATGGCGAAGAGGTGAGACGCAATTACTCCATCAGCAGCACCCGGCGACGTTTGACAGAAACCGGCGAGATCGAGATTGGTGTGCGTCCGGTGGAGGGCGGCCTTGTGTCCAACTGGTTGGCGAGCGCGGTCGCAGCGGGGGACACCCTGAGCGTCATGCCTCCCGAAGGCCGGTTTGTGATCAAGCGCGCTCGCGCCATGCATCGCGTTGGCTTTGCGGCGGGTTCAGGTATCACCCCCATTTTGTCGATCGCGGCCACGAGTTTGGAAGAGCAACCTCAGTCCAAATTCACCTTGGTTTATGGCAACAAGCGGATGGCGAGTGTGATGTTCAACGAGGCCTTGCAGGATTTGAAGGACCGCTATCCAGATCGATTCACGATGCTGCACATTCTGTCGCGACAGAGCCAAGAGGTGGACTTACTACAGGGGCGAATTGACGAAGAAAAAGTCAAGGCGATCACAGCCACCTTGTTACCGATCGCCAGCATGGACGAGGTGTTTGTATGCGGCCCTGAGGCCATGATCGAGAGCGTGGAGGCCACGTTGATTGCCTTGGGATTGCCAGCGAAAAGACTGTATAGCGAGCGTTTTGCCACGGCACACGCCGCACCGAAGCCGCGGCGCCCCGCAGGCGCCAGCAGTGAAGCGGCCCACGCGGATGCCGCCAAGCAGGTGAAGTTGTCCTTAATGCTTGATGGCAAATTACACGAGCTGGCACTGGGCGCTGATGATCACGTTCTTGATGCGGCGCTGGAGGCAGGTCTTGATCTACCGTTCTCCTGTAAGGCGGGCGTTTGCAGTACGTGCCGATGCAAGTTGACTGCAGGCTCTGTGGTGATGGATAAGAACTTCACACTCGAGCCCGACGAAGTTGCGCAGGGCTATGTCTTGAGTTGTCAGGCGCGCGCCACCAGCGCGCAGGTTGCCGTTGACTTTGACCACCGCTGAAGCCTTACTGCATCACCACATTGATGCTTTCAAGACCGAGCGGCGTGTCAAAGCAGGCTCGGTCATCGTCACCGCTTTTGGTGATGCCATCGCGCCTCGTGGTGGGGTGTTGTGGTTAGGCAGTCTGATTCAACTGTTGGCGCCCTTGGGCATCAATGAGCGCTTGGTCAGGACCGCTGCATTCCGGCTTGTAAAGGAGGATTGGCTGGTTGCCCACGCGGCGGGGCGGCGCACCAACTATGCGTTGTCTGTGAATGGGCGTATTCGCATTCAAGAGGCCTCTCGCCACATTTACGCCATATCGGCCCCCCAGTGGGATGGCGCTTGGCGTCTGCTGGCGTTGTTGGGTGAGGTCAATGGCCGCCCCCGAGAAGCCTTGAGGCGTGCCCTCTATTGGCAGGGCTTTGGCGAGCTGAATGGCCCGGTGTTCGTTCACCCGAGCGCAGATTGGGGCGCTGTGTTCGATGCGTTGACACAAGAAGGTCTACAGGACACGGTATCGGCGCTGGTGCCCTTCACCGCGCAAACCCCTGGTGTGTTGGGTGCGGGCACGGCGCGTGATGTGGTTCATCGCGCTTGGGATTTGCAGCAATTGGGGCTCGATTACGCGGCTTTCGTTCGTTGTTATCTGCCCATAGAAAACGCGTTGAATCAGGTGGGCAATTCGCTTCAACCAGGGCTGGCTTTTCAGTTGCGGTTACTACTGCTGCACGATTTCCGCCGCCTTTTATTGCGCGACCCGTTGCTGCCCGAGGCTTTGTTACCCGAGCAATGGCCGGGTGTGGAGGCGCGTACCCTGTGTCGCGCGGTTTATAAATGCCTTTGGGAGGCATCGGAGCGCTATTTGGCTGACACTTTGCAATTGGCCGATGGTGCACCGCTACAACATGCCGCACAGGTGCCAGGTCCCATGGCTGCCTGGTTGCTATGATCGCCGCATCAACACCCCACAGCATCTTCTTATGACGACACCCAGCGCAACGCTGGCGGCATTTGCCGCCAACACAACCTTCACCGATATCCCCGAGCCAGTGGTCCGAAAAATCGAGGACTTATGGGTGGACTGGGTCGGCTCAGTCGTTGCCGGAAAGGGCGCGCGCGCGGTCGAAACCATTGCCCAATTTGCGATCGCCGCCGGGCCAGAGCAAGGTACGGCAGAAATCATTAATGCACGGCGCACCACCAGCCCGTACTTCGCGGCAATGGCCAACGCCGCTGCGTCACACGTGGCCGAACAGGATGACGTGCACAACGGGTCAGTCTTCCACCCCGCGACCGTCGTTTTTCCAGCCGCACTGGCGGTCGCGCAAGCGATTGGTGCAAGTGGCCAAGCGTTGTTGACAGCGTGCGTTGTGGGCTATGAGGTAGGCATTCGTATTGGCGAATACTTGGGGCGACCGCACTACAAAATTTTTCACACCACAGGAACAGCCGGTACCGTCGCAGCCGCTGCGGCCGTCGGCTCGCTGTTGAAACTGACGCCAGCACAAATGCAGCACGCTATGGGGTCCTCGGGCACGATGGCCGCTGGACTTTGGGAATTCTTGCGAACCGCCGCTGATAGCAAGCAATTGCACACGGCGCACGCGTCGGCATCGGGCCTGATGGCGGCGACGCTGGCCCGCGATGGCTTTACCGGTGCAGCGCAAATTTTAGAGGGGCCTCAGGGGATGGGCGCGGGCATGAGCCGTGATACCGACACCGCACGCCTGACTGACGGTTTGGGGGTCCGCTGGGCCACGGTTGAAACTTCCTTCAAATACCACGCGAGTTGTCGTCACACCCACCCAGCGGCTGACGCGCTGTTGCAAGTCATGCAAACCCACGGCTTGCAGTTGGATTCGATTTCGGCCGTCGAGACGTTGGTGCATCAAGGTGCGGTAGATGTATTGGGCCCGGTTGTCGATCCTCAAACCGTCCACCAAAGCAAGTTTTCTATGGGAACCGTTTTGGCGTTGGTGGCGCAGTTCGGCCACGCCAGCCTCACTGCTTTTGATGCGCATTACAGCAGCGACGTGACGCGCGCTTTCGCCTATAAGGTCAGCATGACAGTTGACCCTGAAGTGGATGCCGCCTACCCACAACGCTGGATTGGGAAAGTGATCGTGACGACCGTGGATGGGCGTCGCTTGAATGGGCGCGTTGATGAACCGAAAGGTGACCCAGGAAACACCTTGTCGCGCGCGGAAATCACTGGCAAGGCAATGCGCTTGGCCGCCTACAGTGGCGGCGCTTCGGAGGAAGCCATGGCGGCCCTGATTGAGCGGTTGTGGCTAGTCGCTGAATGGCCAACGGTTGGTCGATTCTGGACACCGGAATGAGCGAAGGATTGCTGCTATCGAACCCCTACCGGGCCCTGGTTATCGGCGCATCAGGCGCCATTGGCGGGGCGTTCGTTGACGCGTTTCAGAGGGATGTGTTGTGCAACCACGTGTCCCAACTCTCGCGCCAAACGCAGCCAAGCTTTGATCTCACTGACGCGTCAAGTATCCAGATACACGCGCAAGCGCTGGCAGCCGAGGGGCCTTTTGACATCATCATTGATGCGACAGGGCAGTTGACGATCGATGGGGTCGGGCCAGAGAAGTCGCTGGGCGCGCTACAAGCCGACCGGTTGATGCGGCAGTTTGAAATCAATACCGTCGGCCCGTCGCTGCTGTTGCGGCATTTCTCCGCGCTGCTCGTGAAGGGGCCCGCCGTTTACGGCAAGTTATCAGCTCGCGTTGGCAGTATCTCTGACAACCAAAAAGGCGGGTGGTACGGCTACCGAGCGGCGAAAGCCGCCTTGAACATGGTGCTTCAAACGGCCGCAATTGAATTGCAGCGGCGGCAACCGGGGTGGCGCATCGTCGCGCTGCAGCCCGGCACGGTCAGGTCGCGTCTGTCTGACCCGTTCAGCAGTGGCGTGCCGCAGTTGCTGGAACCCGATGAGTCTGTGCAAGGAATGCTCGCGGCGTTGCGGGCATTGCCCGCCGTATCGGGCGCGCAGTTTATCGACTATCGCGGTCAGTCGATTGGCTGGTAGGTCGGCGGCGCTTAGACGGTGATCGGATCGGTCACATCACCTGCCGCTTTTGCGGCCTGGTATCCGGCGTACAAAGCGGTATAGATGGGCCCGGGTTGCCCGTCACCAACGGGTTTGCCGTCGAGCTGGGTAATGGGCAGTACCTCTTTGGTGGCTGAGCTCAGCACCAGTTCATCGGCGTTCATCACATCCGCGCGCGAGATGTCCTTTAACTTGTAGCCGATGTTTTGCGCCGCGCAAATTTCTGCTATGAGGTCGTAGCGAATGCCCTCCAAAACGCGGTTGTCTTTACGGGGTCCCATTACGACGCCATCTTTGACCACCCAAACATTGCTTGCAGCGGCTTCGCTTAGGAGGTCACCCCGAAACATGACCGTCTCCAGCGCATCCGCGTCGTAACTGATTTGCCGCGCGAATACCGCACCGAGCAGGCTGGTCGACTTGATGTGGGCACGCTCCCAGCGAAAATCATCAGCCGTCACGCAGGCCACCCCCTGCGCGCGTTGCGCCGGTGTGGGCATCTTCATCGCGTTGGTCATCACAAACACGGTTGGTGTGATGTCCTCGGGCATCACGTGGTCACGTAAGGCCACGCCACGGGTGATTTGGATGTAGACCATTTGATCACTCGCATCCACTGCTTGGCCCTGCTGCGCTGCGTATTCGCCAATCACGTGGTCAATGGTGGCCTGCCATTCGTCATCACTGAGCGGATTTTTGATGCGGGTCTCAGTGAGGCTGCGGCGCATGCGGCTGAGGTGATGCTGCATACGGAAAGGACGACCCTTGTAAACGGGTACAACCTCGTAGATGCCGTCGCCAAAAATGAAACCACGGTCCATGACGCTGATGTGAGCTTGGTCAATGGTGGTGAAGGTGCCGTTGAGATAACAGGGGAGCGCGGGGAGGGTGTTCATTTAGGGGCTTTAGAGGGGAATCCCCCTCATTCTATGGGGGGGCGATTTCCGCCCGCACCTTATCGAAATAAGGGTAAACCCCTACTATTTGTGAAAATGTAAACAGGCAAAATACCGTCTGAAACATTTGAATCATTAAAAAATATTTTTTATTATTGTTTCAGTTGTCCGTAAATTGCAGAAAGCAAAAGCGTGCCCCAAACCAAACTGTCTGCCGTAATCGACGAGCGATACGAGTCCCTCAGTGCCGAACTGCAGCGTGCGGCCAAGTGGGTCCGCGAGCACCCAGCCGAGTTGGGTTTGCAGTCTCTGCGGCAATCGGCATACGCCGCGGGGGTATCGCCAGCGACTATGTCGCGTTTGGCGCGTGCCCTAGACTTCGTCACATTCGAGGACATGCGCCGCCCCAGTATCACCGCCATCGCGGAGTCGATGGGGCGGGATCTGCAGCCTCGCACATCTAACGGCTCAGACGATGGGCATGGTGAATATGCCGATATCAAACAATTCCAGTCCGATAACCTGGTATCGGCTTATGAACGCAATACAGCAGAGGCCTACGCGGACGCCGCCGACCAGATATTGTCGGCGCGTCGCATTCTATTTCTAGGCCTGCGGTCGGCATTTGCAATCGCTTACCACTTGCATTACACCTGCGACTGGTTGCGCGAGCGTACCGCAGTTGCAGCAGATGCCGGTGGTGCGTGGCCTGAGAAAGTTCTGTCTCTGCAGCCCGATGACCTGCTGGTGGTTATCAGCCAAGCCCCGTATACACGCTCTGTGGTTGAGCACACGCAAGCGGTTGCCGCGCGCGGTGTGCCAGTCCTTGCTATCACCGACAGTGACTTGTCTCCCCTGGCGCGCGTTGCCCAAGTGACCTTGCTGTTCCGTTCTGCATCGTCCTCTTTTTTCCACTCGCAAGTTGGCGCGCTGGCGTTGACTGAACGTTTGATGGCAGAGGTCGCGCAGCGGGGCGACACCGCGGCTGCCGAGCGTCTGACGGCGCGTCGCGAACTGCTGCAAAAGACCCGTGCGTATTGGGAAAAGTCCAATACCTTCAAGCCACCGCTTTCTAATGATTGACCTGATTTGAAAAACGACACTCATATGAACGCCCGATTCGAGCCCGGCGCTGCGACCGTTAGCGCCGAAAACACCCGTGTTTTTCACCGGCACCTGCGCCAAGATTTCCCCGTAGCCGTTCGCGGCGAGGGTGTCGCTTTGTTTGATGCTGCGGGTAAACGCTATATCGACGCTTCAGGTGGCGCCGCGGTGTCCTGCCTTGGTCATGGCCATCCCGATGTGATTGCTGCCATGCATGCGCAGCTTGATCGTTTGGCATACGCGCACACCAGCTTCTTCACGACGGAAGTGGCCGAGCAATTGGCAGACAACCTTATCGCCAACGCACCGGATGGCATGGCGCAGGTGTATTTTGTCAGCGGGGGTTCAGAGGCGATCGAGGCTGCCCTCAAGATGGCGCGGCAGTATTTTGTCGAGATCGGTCAGCCGCAGCGCCGGCACTTCATTTCTCGCCGACAAAGCTATCACGGTAATACCCTTGGTGCTTTGGCCGTCGGTGGTAACCAGTGGCGACGTGCGCAGTTCGAGCCGATCTTGATTGACGTGACCCACGTGTCACCGTGTTACGAATACCGTGACCGCCAGCCCACCGAGACGCCGGAGGCTTACGGTCAGCGCTTGGTGCGCGAGTTAGCCGACGCAATTTCGCAACTGGGCGCTGAAAACGTCATGGCTTTCGTGGCGGAAACTGTGGGCGGCGCAACCGCAGGGGTGTTGACAGCGGTACCGGGCTATTTCAAGGCTGTGCGTGATCTGTGCGACCAGCACGGTATCTTATTAATACTAGACGAGGTGATGTGTGGCATGGGCCGTACCGGCACGTTACATGCCTGCGAACAGGAGGGCGTAAGTCCTGATCTGATCGCGATTGCCAAGGGGCTCGGCGCGGGCTACCAGCCGATTGGTGCGGTGATGGCACAGCGTCGTTTGGTTGAGGCCTTCCGCGCGGGCAGTGGTCTGTTTCAACACGGTCACACCTATCTGGGGCACCCCATGGCGTGTGCCGCCGCATTAGCCGTTCAACAGGTGATCGCCCGCGATGATCTGTTGTCACGTGTGCGGGAGCGAGGCACTGACTTATCACAGGCCTTGCATCAACACTTTGACGCGCACCCCCACGTTGGTGATATCCGTGGTCGTGGACTCTTTTGGGGCGTCGAGCTGGTTACCGATCGTGATACGAAGCAATGGTTTGACCCCTCATTGCGACTGCATGCGCGCATCAAATCGGAAGCCATGAAGCGGGGATTGATGGTATACCCAATGGGAGGCACCATCGACGGTGTTCGTGGTGACCATGTGCTGTTGGCACCACCATTCATTTCAACAACGGCGGATATCGAAGAGATTGTCTCTTTGCTTGATGCGTCAATCAATTCTGCAATTCAATTGACTCGGGTATGACGTCCGATTTCATTGCGTTGCGAATAAAAGTCTGGAGCAAAGGCTATGCCTTCGCCCTCGGCACATACGATGGGAAAAAATCCCGAAATTTAAATCAAGGAGAAACTATGAAAAAGCTTTCACGCATATCCGCTGCGGCACTGAGTGCGGCTACGTTCGCCGTCGCGATGACCGCGCCCATGGGTGCTGCGCATGCACAGCAGAAATTCATGACTATCGGTACCGGTGGTGTGACAGGCGTTTACTACGCTGCGGGCGGCGCGATTTGCCGTTTGGTAAATAAAGATCGCAAGAACCACGGTATCCGTTGCTCTGTGGAGTCAACCGGTGGCTCCGTGTTCAACATCAACACCATCGCGGCCGGCGAATTGGACTTTGGCGTTGCCCAGTCTGACTGGCAGTACCATGCCTTCAATGGTAGCAACCGTTTCAAGGATAGTCCTGTTAAAGAATTGCGCGCCGTCTTCTCTATCCACCCCGAGCCCTTCACGGTCTTGTCACGCAAAGAAGCGAATGTCAGCAAGTTTGAAGATTTCAAGGGTAAGCGCTTCAACGTGGGTAACCCCGGTTCAGGCACCGCAGCATCGATGGATGTCTTGTTGGGCGCGATGGGTTGGACCAAAGCTAACTTTGGTTTAGCCACTGAGTTGAAGGCGGACGAGCACGGTGCTGCACTGTGTGACAACAAGATTGACGGTTTCTTCTATGGCGTAGGACACCCCGCCGCTAACATCCAAGATCCCATCACGACTTGTGGCGCCAAGCTGGTTCCCTTGACTGGTGCAGCCGTGGACAAGTTGGTCAAAGAAAACAGCTTCTACGCGAAGTCCAATATCCCCGGCGGTTTGTATGCGGGTCACCCTGATGCCACACCAACCTATGGCGTGTTGGCTTCGTTCGTCACGTCTGCAAACGCATCGGACGACATGGTTTACACCTTGGTCAAGTCTGTCTTCGAGAACTTTGATGAGTTCAAGAAGTTGCACCCTGCATTTGCAAACTTGGATCCCAAGAACATGATCAAAGACGGTTTGTCAGCACCCCTGCATCCCGGTGCGGTCAAGTACTACAAGGAAAAAGGCTGGATGTAAGGTTCAGCACCGTCACTTAGTGACGGATTTTCCAGGGTTCGTCTGAACCCAGCAGGACAGCATCCCGTTGGATGCTGTCCTTGTTTCAACGGTTGTGTTGTGAAAATTAATCTATGTCAACGATCAAGAAGAATGGTTCAACGGTCCCCGTCGACGTGCAACAACTCGTGGTCGAGAATGATTTGGGCGGGCGTAGGCCTGGACCCTTGTTGGCGCGTCTCCTGATCGGACTTGCGATTACTTGGTCTTTGTTTCAACTCTGGATTGCATCACCGCTCCCCTACAGCACGGGGGTGTTTGTGTTCAATGACACCGAATCTCGATCCATTCACCTCGGTTTTGCCCTGTTGTTGGCGTATTTGTCTTACCCCGCGTTCAAGCGCTCTCCGCGCAACGTGATTCCGCTATCGGACTGGCTGCTGGCGGGGGCTGCAACATTCTGCGGCCTGTATCTGTTCATTTTTTATCGCGAGCTGGCGACGCGCCCGGGGCAGCCCATCCTTATCGATATGGTGGCGGGCATGGTCGGTATCGGCTTGTTACTGGAGGCGACGCGTCGTGTCTTGGGTCTGCCCATGGTGATTGTGGCCTTGGTGTTCTTAGGCTACACATTTGGTGGCCCCTATATGCCTGACATGATTGCGCACCGTGGATTCTCGATCAGCCGAGCCATGAGTCACCAATGGCTCACCACAGAGGGTGTGTTTGGTGTGGCGCTGGGTGTTTCCAGCGGATTCATTTTCTTATTCGTTCTGTTTGGTTCTTTGCTCGATAAAGCAGGCGCCGGCAATTACTTTATCAAGTCGGCGTTCGCTTTGTTGGGGCACCTGCGCGGTGGCCCTGCGAAGGCAGCCGTGCTGTCATCCGCCGCGACCGGCATTATTTCTGGCTCCTCAATCGCTAACGTAGTGACCACTGGTACGTTCACCATACCGCTCATGAAGCGCGTGGGCTATCGCCCTGACCAAGCGGGTGCCGTCGAAGTATCCAGTTCAGTCAATGGCCAGTTGATGCCGCCTGTCATGGGGGCTGCTGCATTTTTGATGGTCGAGTACGTGGGTATTCCTTACATCGAGGTCATGAAGCACGCATTCCTGCCCGCGGTCATCTCATACATTGCGTTGCTGTACATCGTTCACCTCGAAGCCCTGAAGGCCGATATGAAGGGCTTGCCGCGTCATGGGAGCAGCACCGCTTCTAGTCGCTTGCTGTCATTTGCTTTGACGGTTTCGGGTTTGCTTGTGTTGTGCGGCGCGATTTATTACGGTGTGGGGTGGATCAAGGGGGTCGCTGGCGACGCCGCAGCCTATGTCATCGCAGTCGGTCTGTTGGCTGGTTACTTGGCCTTGTTGTGGTTTGGTGCCAGACAGCCAGTCCTAGAGTTGGATGACCCAAACAGCCCGGTGTTTGAGCTACCGGCGGCGGCACCCACATTGAAGTCTGGTCTGCATTATTTGCTGTCTATTGTGGTGTTGATTTGGTGCCTGATGGTTGAGCAGTTGTCGCCAGGCCTGTCGGCGTTTTGGGCGACCCTGTTCATGATTTTTGTCATGTTGACGCAACGTCCTATCTCAGCGATGTTCCGCCGCGAGGGCAGCTTGTCATCCGCTTTTGGCTTGGGCGTTCGGGAGTTGCTCGACGGATTGGCAACGGGTGCCCGCAACATGATTGGTATCGGTGTGGCAACCGCTGCGGCTGGCATCATCGTGGGTACGGTATCGCTCACAGGCATCGGTCTTGTGATGACGGAGCTGGTTGAGCTGTTGTCCGGTGGCAATCTGATGTTGATGTTGGTTTTAGTCGCCATCATCAGTTTGATTTTGGGGATGGGACTACCCACGACGGCCAACTACATCGTGGTGTCAACTCTGATGGCACCTGTGGTGGTGGAGTTAGGCGCGCAGAGCGGCTTGATCGTGCCGCTGATTGCAGTGCACATGTTTGTCTTTTACTTTGGCCTGATGGCTGATGTGACGCCGCCGGTTGGGTTAGCCTCGTTTGCCGCCGCTGCGATTGCCAAGTCAGATCCAATCAAGACTGGCGTGACTGCATTTTTCTACAGCATGCGCACGGCGATTTTGCCGTTCTTATTCATCTTCAATACCCAACTGTTGATGATCGGCTTGGATGGGCCGTTTCATTTGCTGCTGACCGTGGTCAGTGCAACGGTGGCGATGTTGGTATTCGCAGCCGCAACGCAGGGCTACTTTCTTGTGCGTTCTAGGTGGTACGAGAGTGCGGCACTTCTGCTGGTCGCGTTCACATTATTCCGCCCTGGTTTTTGGTGGGACATGGTCTATCCCCCGTATGAAAACGTCCCTGCTAGTCAGTTGACGCAGCTGATCGAGGCCGCACCCGCAAACACATCCAAGCGTTTGTGGATTGAGGGCATCAATTTGGATGGCAAAGAAATCAAGAAGGGTGTCTTACTGCCTCTCGGCGAAGCGGGTCCCGCGCGTGAAAGACTTAAAAATGCGGGCTTGATGGTCATGCCAGAGGGCGATCGCATGCGCATCATGCAGGTCAAATTCGGCAGTCGTGCCGAGAAGTTGGGCTTTGAACAGGGCTTCGAGGTGGTGGCAGTCGAGATGCCTGCCGATCGACCTGATAAAGAGTGGATGTTCCTCGCCGCTGCTTTGCTTTTGGCCGGGGTCGCGGCGAGCCAACGCCGCCGCAATCAAACAATAAACACAATGGGTACTGTGAAGCCATGATCCTCGATGCCGCTCAAACTGAACAGGTCTTGCCCTATGAGGAGATGACCCGTGCGCTATTGGCTGTTCTGAGGGACGCAGCGACCTATGTCCCGCCACGCCAGATCCTGCCGATGGTCACGGGTGGACGATTGCTCGTGATGCCCGCCGTTGGGCGACATGCATTGATGAGTAAAAACATTACCGTGGTCTCAGAGAACACGGGGCGAGGTTTGCCTGCCATTCAGGGAGATGTCTTGGTGTTTGACCCCGAAACGGGGGAGCGGCAAATGGTGCTGACTGGTCCGACCGTCACCGCGAGACGCACCGCTGCGGTCTCTTTGCTTGCGGCTCAGGTCACGGGTTTCACAGCGAAGGGCCCCATGTTGATCGTTGGTGCAGGCGTGCAAGGACGCGCGCATCTGGATGCCTTTCATGAGGGTCTGGGGATCGATACGGTTTTAGTCGCGTCGCGTTCGCCCGCGAGTGTCGATGCTTTGGTGGCATATGCGCAGGACCGCGGCTTACATGCCCAAGGTGTTGATGATCCCAATACGGTCCTTGGGCAGTGTACCTATGTGGTGACGACGACCACCGCGAGTGGGCCTGTGATGCACGAGGTTCCCGCAGTCGGCAGCTTTGTGGCTGCCGTTGGTGCGTTTACACCTAAGATGAGTGAGTGGTCTGTGAGTGTTTGTCAAACACTGGCCAGTACAGCGCAGTTAGTCGTTGATACGCCTGATGCGGCTCATGAAGCCGGTGACTTGCTACAGGCCAACATTGATGTTGCCGCGTTGCCCTCACTGGCGCACATCATTGCCCGACCGCCGGCATGGTGCGCCCCTGAGTTGTCGACGCGCCCAACCGTCTTTTTTAAGAGTTGCGGCTGGGCTGGATGGGACTTGGCGGCAGCGCAGTGTGCGCTTGCCAATCGATCAATGTTGTGAGCCGCGGTGGGCCCAGCCTGTGGTGTGGCGTTCGATGTAATCAAAAATTTCATACATCGCCATGGCCATCACCCCAACAACCACCAAGCCGCCAAAGGCCAATCCCATTTGCATGGCCGAACCTGCAGATATCAGCAGGTAACCAATGCCCTCGTTCGAGGCGGTCATCTCAGACACAGTTGTGCCAACGAAGGCCAGGGTAATGGCGACCTTGAGCGAGCCAAAAAAGTAGGGCATGGATCGTGGTAAGCCCACTTTCACCAGGACATCCCAGCGCTTGGCACCGAGGACGCGTAACACGTCCTCAAGCTCCGGCTCAAGGGTCGCGAGACCCGTCGCGATGTTCACCATGATGGGAAAGAAACTGATCAGGAAGGCGGTAAGAATCGCAGGGCCAGCGCCGATACCAAACCAGACCACCAAGATCGGCACGAAAGCCGCTTTGGGTAACGCGTTGAATGCCGTCATCAGCGGGTAAACCGCGGCATAGGCGATGCGCGAGCTGCCGATAATAAATCCCAGCATGACGCCAACCAGAATCGCAATACCGAAACCGACCATCGTTACCCAGTAGGTGCGCCAAGCGTGCGCCAAAATCACATCACGGTATTCAACCAGCTGTTCCCAAATCCGAGACGGGCTCGGGAAAATGAATTCGCTGACGCCGAAGCCGCTGCAAATGAGCTCCCACAACAGCACCACGCTAACCAGGAAAATCCAGGGTGACCAACGCTCAATGGTTTTCGATTTCATGTTGTTTTTGCTCAGGGTGTTGGTTGTAGGGTGGTCTGACGAATCGCGCCAATGTGACTGCGCAGTTCGTGAACAATATCGGTGAACTGCGGCGTATAGGTGATCTCAAGGTCACGGGGGCGCGGCAAGTCGATGTCTTTTTTGACCAAAAAGCGCCCAGGGCTCTTACTCATCACGTAAACCGTGTCCGCCAAAAAGACCGACTCCCGCAAATCGTGCGTGACCAAAATGACGTTGAAACGTTGTGCCTCCCACAGATCGCGCAAGGTACACCACAGTTCCTCGCGGGTGAATGCATCCAGCGCGCCAAAGGGTTCGTCCAAAAGAAGCATTTTCGGCTCATGGATCAACGCACGACAAATACTGGCACGTTGTTGCATACCGCCGGACAGCTCCCATGGGTATTTGTCTTCGTAGCCTTTCAGTCCCACCGAGGCAAGCAGGTTACGCGCGCGCTCGATGTAGGCATCCTTATTGGTCTTGAAGTTGGAGCGATAAGGCTCAACGATCTCCAGTGGTAGCAACACGTTATCGATCGTGCTGCGCCAAGGCAGGAGCGAAGGGGCTTGGAAAGCCATGCCGCTGATCTTGAGGGGGCCAGTGACCGGTTGCCCATCAACCAAAATGCGACCTTGACTGGGCATTTTTAGTCCGGTCGTGAGTTTCATGAAGGTCGATTTGCCGCACCCCGACGGACCGACAATGGCAACAAACTCACCTTGGTTGACGGACAAGTTGATGTCTTCGACCGCATAGTTTTTTTGCGCCAAGAGCTCTTCGTTATAGGCGAGCCATACATTTTGGAAATCGACAAACGCGTTTGACATAAGGCCTTCGGTTCGGTGGTTCTTGCTGAGAGCGCCGGCAGCACACTCTAAAAAAAAGGGCTCAAACCGGTCGGTTTGGCCCCTCTGATTCGAAACGGCAAGTTGCCTTGCCGAAGCGTTTCAAATTTACTTGGCCTTGGGTAGGATGTCCAGAGCGGCTGCGCTGGGCAGGAATGAACCGTTCCATACATCTGCTGCTTTCACCCGTGACTTGGTGTTGAACGCGTCAGACACTTGCGAAGCCATGAGTGCCAGGCGAGGGGCCTTGACTTGTCCAAAACCCTCTTCGCGGGCAGAAGGGCTGTTGATGACGGTGTCGATTGCCAACTGCAAACGGCGTGTCTCAAGCTTGGTGTTGATGATGCCGTCGCGGGCCTTTACCGCTTCGATCGCCTGCGCGGGGTCAGCCACGACATCTTTCGCGCCCTTCGTGAACGCTGCCAAGAAGGCCTTAATGGCTTCAGGGTTCTCTTTGATCAACTTGGGCGATGCAATGATGGCGTTGCCGTACAGCTTCACACCGTTGTCTGGGTAGGCCAGAACGGTGACGTCAGCAGCGGGCACACCGCGCGCTTCAATGTTTAGCAACGACGTGAAGGTAAAGCCGGTGATGGCATCGACGTCGCCGCGAACCAGCATGGTTTCACGCAACGGTGGGTCCATGGCGGTCCAGGTTACGTTTTCGATACCGTTGGCTTTTGCAAAGATCGGGAAGGCGCGACGGCCGGCGTCAAACACGGGGGCACCCAATTTCTTACCCGCCAAATCGGCGGCTGTTTTGATGCCTGACTTCTTGAGTGCCATCACGGATGCGGGGGTGTTGTTGTAGACCATCATCACAGCCACGGGCTTGTTAGGTGCATCGGGGTTGTTGGCGTGGAATTCCATCAAAGCAGCCAAGTCAGCAAAACCCATGTCATAGGTACCTGAGGCGACACGTGTCACCGCGCCACCAGAGCCGTTGCCCGAGTCAACGGTCACGTCAAGGCCAGCGTCCTTAAAGTATCCTTTAGCGGTGGGGAGCAAGAACAAGGCAGAGGGGCCCTCGAAACGCCAGTCCAATTGGAACTTAATGGGGGTTGCTGCATGCGCAAAACCCATGGCCGTCACGGCTAGGGCAAGGGCGGTTGATTTGAGGAATGAACGCTTCTTCATATGGGCTCCAGTGGATTTGTGGTTGATGATTAGGTCGGCAGAACAGCGGTCGGCCGTGCCGTCAAACGCGGCACG
>Ga0102815_10001213_pt1 | contig 16337 bp, 20 predicted proteins | sample ColrivemetaGS759_FD_79113 | JGI IMG/M metagenome (GOLD analysis project Ga0102815, IMG submission 79113) | Estuarine microbial communities from the Columbia River estuary - Ebb tide ETM metaG S.759 | ecosystem: Environmental > Aquatic > Marine > Intertidal zone > Estuary | place: USA: Columbia...
GGGTTGTTATTGATGAATAAGTCATAAAAAATAAATTAATAAAAAACCCAAGCACTTGCTTGGGTTTTTTATTTTACAAACTTTTAATTATTAAACCTAATAATTCTCATATTTTAAATTGATAACTCTCATTGTGAAGATTTAACTATAGTCATAATTTTAATAAATAAAACTAAAGTATAATTATATGCTTAATTATTAATAATAAAATTATGAAATTATGAAAAAACTAATTATTGGCTTATTAGTATTTGGATTTGCCTTCCAATCTTTTGCTCAGATAAGAACTGAAAAATTATCTGAAGTTGTAATTTCAGCAACAAACTACAAATATTTAAATAAAGTAGGACTTGAAAATGTTGATGTTGATGTTACATTACTACAACAAAAAGTTGCTAGTTTTGACTTAAAGAATGCAGAGTTTTATCGAGATGATTATGATACCTATTCTGTAGACTTTTACATACCAGATGGACATATTTTAGCTGCATATGATAAAGATGGTAATATAATACGTACTATTGAAAAATTTAAAGATGTAGCCTTACCAAGGGAAGTTATTGAATCTGTTGCTAAACAATATCCGAACTGGATATTTAAAAAGGATAGCTATTTAGTAAATTATCATGATGAAACAGGAAATATCAATAAAAAATATAAAATAACCCTAGAAAATGGTGAAAAACGTATTAGAATTAAAGTAGATGCTGGAGGAAACATTTTGTAAAACAATATTTAGAGCTGCCTATTTTAGGCAGCTCTTTTTTTTATTTTTTTAAATTATATAAATGCTTAAGTATATTTATTTACTAATAGTATTGAATTTTATTAGTTGTGGTTCTACAAAAATTACAAATAGTTGGAAAAACGATGCATACATTAACTATCAACCAAAAAAAATATTGGTTCTTGGCATTACACCTAATAAAGAGGCTCGCACTATTTATGAAAATGAATTGAAATTTGAATTAATTAAAAGAAATATTCTGGCCTGTGAAGGATTTAATATATTAGAACCAGACTTTTCAAATATAAATCAAGTAGAACAAGAAATTGAAAATGAAGTTGAGAAATTAACCGAATTAGGTTTTGATGCTATTCTCTTAGCAACAATAAAAGGTTTTGAAGAAAAAATACCTTTTGATGGAAACATTTTCAAAAATAATGATTCCTTTTATGGATTTGAAAATTATTATTTCCTGAATCAAGATATTTATAATGACAGAAACTATTTCGAAAAATATAAAGTATTTCACTTAGAAGTATCATTATTTAATTTAACCTATGAAAACAAAAAAACATTAGTTTGGCTAGCTACCTATGATATTGTTGATCCTAAAAAAATAGAAAAAACCACAAAACAATGCATTGTTAAAATTTTAAAAACTCTTGAAAAAGAAGCAATAATCCCTTTAATTAATTAGCTGTTTTATTTCATAAATATTTTTAAACCTTATGGTATCCCCTTGCTCATTTAAATTTAATAAATGGTATCTAATAATTACTTTTGTATTAATAGGTGCATAGTAATATATTATCCAGGCATCGCCTTCCCTAGTTCCAATACAACCATTAGAATATGCTTTATTTAAAGTGTTAGGGTTTGTAGTTGGGTGAATTAACCGCCCATTTCTAAACCCGTTAATTTCTGTTTCCAACCAAGGAATTTGAGGACATTTAGTTATTTTATCATCGTCTCTTCGCGTTACAAAATATTGGCGGCCGTTTACTGGATTGTAATAATCAGGATCTTTAACATGGGCAACTATTTTTCCAATTCCAGTTTTGGTTTTTAAATCCGTTACCCTATCCCCCATTTTCAAATACTTTCTTTCATTTCGACCAACCCTAATAGGAAATTCATAAACCATAAAAGAATCCTGAAATATACGTAAACGATACTCTGGAATGTTTATATCTAAAAAAGTGTTGTTAAATGTTGTCAAATATTCTTCAATTTCTAAAGAATCAGGAAATATAATTTTACTCCCCTTTTTTAACGCAATTAAGTCTTTCTGATTATATACAAAAGAATCTTTCTCCATCATTTTGTAATAATCGGTATTCTTTAACCTATCAATTATCCAAGGATTATGTCGGACCAAAATATGCTCAGTTAAGGATCCATTATTTGAATTATTTATACTTTCAACAAGAGAATCTAAATATTGAAAATAGTATTTAATTGCTATGTCTTTCTTTACTAAAATTGATTTTACGGTATCTATTTTTAAATGACTTTCAACAAAATTTTCAGGTGTAATATTTCTATTAGTCGATTTTAAAACAAATGTTGAAAACAACAACATAATCAATACACTTTTTAATATCATTTTAAGAAATGTCATATTAGTTTTATTAAAAGATTTAATTATATCCCGTTTTAAATTTATTTTAAAAGTTTTAGATATTAAATAATGGATATCATTTTTCATATTTTTTAAACAGCTTAAAATTGATGAATATCATTTTTAAAAGTAATTATGCACTTTAAATTTGATTAGTGACTTTTCACTTACAGTTCTTTTATGGGAATTTTACTTAAAATAGTAGAAACAACTAAGACTTTTTTAACAGAAATTGGCGAATTATCTCTTTTTGCACAACGTTTTTTTAAGGAAGTTTTTACAAGACCTTTTGAATTTAAAGAATTATTGATTCAAGGTTATAAAATGGGGAATAAATCGTTGTTATTAGTTGGAGTTACAGGTTTTATATTAGGCTTGGTTTTCACATTACAATCCAGACCTACGTTAAGTGAATTTGGAGCAGAATCTTGGATGCCATCTATGGTTAGCATTTCAATTGTACGAGAACTCGGACCCGTAATAATTGCCCTTATTTGTGCTGGTAAATTAAGTTCAGGAATTGGAGCCGAATTAGGTTCTATGCGCGTTACAGAACAAATTGATGCAATGGAAGTTTCCGGTACAAATCCGTTTAAATATTTGGTAATTACACGCATTTTAGCGGCAACTTTAATTTTACCTTTATTAATTATTTTTGGTGATGCAATTGCGCTTTTTGGCTCAGCACTTATCGAAAATTTAAAAGGAGATGTTTCTTTTCAACTCTATTTTAATAAAGTATTTAATGCCTTAAAATTCTCCGATATAATTCCTGCTACTATTAAATCATTCTTTTTTGGTTTTTCTATTGGTTTGGTTGGGTGTTTTAAAGGTTATAACTGTAAAAAAGGAACCGTTGGAGTTGGTGAAGCCTCCAATACCGCTGTAGTTTATGCCTCAATGTTATTGTTTATAGTCGATTTTATTGCAGTATTCATTTCTGATATTTTCTTTGAAATTTAAAAATGAAAAATGAAAACAACATAGCACCCATTTTAAAAATTCAAAATTTAAAAAAAAGTTTTGGTGATAACCATGTCCTTAATGGGTTTTCCCTGAACTTATTTGAAGCCGAAAATTTGGTATTAATGGGAAGATCTGGATCTGGGAAATCAGTAATGATAAAATGCCTAGTAAACTTAATGCAACCCGATTCTGGAAGCATAGAAATTATGGGAAAAGATATTACTAAACTCAACCAGAAAGAAATGAATAATCTGCGTACAGAAATTGGATTTTTATTTCAAGGAAGCGCTTTGTATGATTCTATGACTGTACGCGAAAATTTAGAATTTCCACTAAGAAAATTCCCTGAATATGTTAATAAAAGTGAAGAATTGGTACTGGAGGCATTAGAAAGTGTTGGATTAAAAAGTGCTATAGATTTAATGCCTGAAGAACTATCTGGCGGTATGAAAAGAAGAATTGCGTTGGCAAGAGCCATAATATTAAGGCCAAAAATAATTATTTATGATGAACCCACAACTGGTTTAGATCCAATAACAGCAAAGGAAATTATTCAGCTAATGAAAGGAATTCAACTCAAATTTAAAACTTCATCCCTTATAATTACCCACGATGTGGATTGCGCAAGAGTAATTTCTGATAGAATGATTTTATTGATTGACGGAATTAATTATATAGAAGGAACTTTTAAAGAACTCTCAAATTCAACAGATAAAAAAGTACAGGAATTTTTTAAATAGAAATATTATGAAAAAGTCAAGTTCACAAAAAATTAGCTTAGGGTTGTTTGTAATTCTCAGTACAATTATTTTAATTATTGCATTATACTTTATTGGAAATAGGCAAAATCTTTTTGGTAAAACATTTAAAATCAGCGCCGTTTTTAACAATGTAAATGGCTTAATATTAGGTAATAATGTTCGTTATTCTGGAATTAACGTGGGCACCGTTAAAAATATAAATATGATAAATGACACCACTATTTGCGTAGATATGATTATTGAAGAAAAATTTTTAATACATATTAAGAAAAATGCTGTTGCAGGTATAAGTTCTGATGGTTTGGTTGGTAGTATGGTAATAAATATTGCCCCCGAAAAAGCATTTGCTGAGCCTTTAATTCCTGGAGACACCATTAAGTCTTATAGTAAAATTTCTACAAATGATATGTTGGAAACACTAAATACAACCAATGACAATATTTCCTTATTAACTTCAGACTTATTAAAAATTACAACCAATATTCAAAAAGGAGATGGAACTTTAGCAATGTTAATTAACGATCCTGAATTGGCTTCAGGATTAAAGAACACAATTTCTAATTTACAAACCGCAAGTAGAAGTGCCTCAAATTCATTAACTGAATTTAATGGAATCATAAAATCTATAAATTATGATGAAAGTTTAACCGCTGTATTATTAAGTGATTCAATAGCAGCAATGCAGATGAAATCTATTATTACAAATTTGGATACTTCTAGTTTTGGAATAGATTCAGTTATTTCCAATTTGAATAATCTAATGCTCTCAATAAAAAACGGAGATGGAACCTTAAACTATATGATTAACGATACAATTTTAGTTAATAATATAGATTCTACTGTAAAAAATATTAAAGAAGGAAGTATCCGTTTAAATGAAAATTTGGAAGCCTTAAAACACAATTTCTTATTCAGAGGATACTTTAAAAAATTAGAGCGACAAAAGTTGAAAGAAGAAAAAAGGTAAAAATCTAAAGTTGAAAAATTGAGTAAACAAACCATTATAAATTGATGAATATCATTTTAACCATTTTAACTTAATTGTAAATTGTAGTTATAAAATGCAACAGTTATGAAAAAAAAAGTTTTAATAGTATTAGTTATTATTATATCAAGTCTTATTTCTTTAGAAAGTTGTGGGCCAGTGGTATTTTCTTCAAGGCTCGGAACTCCTCCTCCACATTGGTTTTATCCAAATAGAGTTGAAACAGTTAGATATGTATATTTTCCAGATTATGAAATTTATTACGATTTTTCGCTAAGAAATTATATGTATTTTAATAATGGAGTTTGGTTAAGTGTTGAAGTCCTACCTTCACGTTTTAATGGAGTTAATTTAAGACGAAGCAAACAGGTTAGAATTAATAATTATCACGGTGACAACATAAAAAGGTATCATAATGATAATGTTATAAAACGAAGAAACTCATCTAGTAAAAGATATCAATAATTTAAATTTTTCATTTTGAAAACTACAGCCTTAAAAGAACGCATAAATGAGTATAAAAAATCAATTAAAACTGTAGTTGATAAAAAAATTATTTGGGAAACTGAAACAAAAAAATTACTAATTTCTACTTTAAATAAAATTGTTGATGCGTATGATATTGGCTGGAAAGTTCAAGAATTAAGTTGGATTAATTCAAATGAAGCAGTAAATATAACCTTCCATTCTTTTCCACCGGAATTAATTGAAAGTACAAATAAAATTCCATCGTATCAATTTATACAAGGCGCTTCTTTGGTGTTTTCTCAAACATACAGTGGAGATATAAATATTTTCATGTTACATCCAATTATCGATAATTTAACTGATAATTCAAGTGATACTGATTTATCCACTTACTCCCCAAAGAATATAAATGAAACCCTAATTATTGAAAAAGTTGATGATTTTTTAGAGAAAATAATAAGTTGGGAAGTCCCTGCATTGAAAAATAAAGTTGGCTTTTAAATTAAATTGCTAATTAGCGTTACATGCAAAGTATATCGGCAATACCAATAATAACAAGCGTAATTGGAGGTTTAATTCTTTTTTTATATTCAATTAGAAAATTATCATTGATTTTACAACGTATTTTTACTTCACATTCAAAAAAAATAATAGAACGTTTTACAAAAAATATTTTTTCATCTATTCTTATAGGAACTTTAATAACTATTCTTTTAGGTTCATCTTCAGCAGTTATTATTATTACAATCGTTTTTATTAATTCTGGATCTCTTAATTTTAGACAAGCAATGGGAATAATAATGGGATCCAATTTTGGCACTACTTTTTCTAGTCAACTTATTGCTTTAAATATTAGTTTTTATGCAGTAATTATACTAACAATTGGTTTTTTAATTTGGATGATTTCAAAATCAAAAAGAAACAGAAAAATAGGAACTGTTTTACTTTACTTCGGAATGCTTTTTTTTGGTTTATTTATTTTGGAAAATTCAGTTTCTCCACTTAATAGCAGTGAACAATTTAATAATTGGATATTAAAAATAGACAGCCCACTAAAAGGCGCTATTATTGGTGGCGTAATTACATTAATAATCCAATCTTCCAGTGCAACAGTTGCTATGCTAATAACGTTAGCAAAGCAAAACCTGATAGGTATTTCAGCGGCTCTTGCAGTTATGTTGGGTGCTGAATTAGGTACTTGTTCAGATACTTTATTAGCCGTAATTGGAGGGAAAAGAGATGCTATAAGAGCTGGTGTTTTTCACTTATTATTCAACTTTATTCCAATTATTTTAGGGGTACTATTTTTTGATTATTTTGAAAATTTGGTGACTCAAATTTCAAATAGTACACAAAGTCAAATTGCTAACGGACATGTTCTGTTTAGTGTTTTAAGCGTACTTTTATTTCTACCATTTTTAAATTTATTTTATCGTTTTATTCATTTTATAATTCCTAATAAAAAAATGAAATAATATTAACATTTTTCTAGTTTTATAAAAGTAATTTCTGGTCGCATCCCTAACCTACCAGGAAAACCCAACCAACCTAAACCACGATTTACATACAAATATTGTTGGTGTTGTTTATATAAACCTCCCCAATGCTTGTATTTATATTTAATAGGGCTCCACTCTATGTTTTTAATTCTTATTCCAGCCTGCATTCCGTGCGTGTGTCCAGAAAGGGTAAGTGCAATGTTTGTTTGTTTCAAAACTTCTAAATTCCAATGTGTAGGATCGTGAGATAATAATATTTTAAACGGTATTTTTTTAACATTTTTTAACGCTTCGTTCAAATTCCCATATTGTTTAAACGGTGGTATCCCCCAATTTTCAACACCAATAATTGCAATTTTATCAGTATTTAATGAAACCGTTTCAGCATCATTTAATAACAATTTGAAATCAATTTTTTTGTAAAAATACTTAATGGACTCATGATTATCTTGTTTTGCTTTTGGAGATTTCCATTTACTGTAATCTCCATAATCGTGATTTCCTAAAACAGCATATTTTCCCATTTTAGCTTTTAATTCCTTTAATACTTTACTCCAACCCATTAATTCCCAAGCATAATTATTAACCAAATCACCGGTAAAAAAAATAAAATCAGGTTTTAGACTATTAATTTTATGTATTGCTCTATCTAAAATATGATATCTAAAACTAAAACTTCCTAAATGTAAATCGGATATTTGGACAATTTTTAAGCCTTCAATATTTTTAGACAGTTTTTTAAATTTTATATGAACACTATGCACTTTAAACCTATAGAGTGTTCTAAAAATTCCATAAATAATAATAAAAAATGGCAAAAACCCAGAAAACAAACCTAAAATTGGAATAACAATAAAAGATTCCTTTTCAGAAAATGCATAATTTGAAAGGTTTAGAATAGAAATAATAACAACAAAGATAAATTTAGGAACTAAAGAAGACACTACCAAACCATATAGTGACGATGTAAATACTTGTTTTTTATAAAGATGAATTTTATCAAGCCGCGTTTTTAAAATAATAATAGCGGAAACCAATCCAATTGTAAATAACCAAAAAGCACAATAAATAATAATTTTAATACTTTGAATAGGAATAAGTTCTGTTATTGAAAGCAACCAATAAAACGCCAAAATATCAACAATAAGAATAACAAGACACAAAAAAAGTATGGTATGAAGTGGATAACTTCGCATAACCCAATTTTATTTTTATTTTCTTCGTTTATCTTTTAAAGCCCAATAAATACCCTTAACTCCAGAAACCCAATTATCATACATAAAAATAAGGGCTACTTCTTCAATTGTTTCCAAAATTCCTAAAATAATCATTACATAAAATAGCCAAAAAATGGGTTCAAAAAATAATAACCAAAGTATAAAAACACTCTGTACAATAGCTGAAAGTTTTGCTAAATAGGTATGAAATGCAGTTGCTTTACCATATTTTATAAATGCAATAAACATTTGAATTATATAGGGAGAAAAAGAAACAATTATTAAAATGTAATTTTCTTTAATAAAATCGAATTCAAAAATTAAAATACCTATTAAACCAAGTATAAATGTAATTTGATCGCCAAAAGAATCGAGCTGAGAACCTCTAGCACTTGTTATTTTTAATTTACGAGCCACAAAACCATCAATAGCATCCGTACAATAACTTATTAATAAAAACCACGTAAAAATGGTTCGTTCGTCTAAAAATAATAACAATATTAATAATGGTGCCGCTGCAATTCGGTAAAATGAAATCCAATCTGCAATATTATAATTTTTAAATATAAGTATTTTCAAAATATAAATATTTAAACAAGAATTAATAACTTCACTAAAATTAAAATGATCCTAAACTTTGTTTAAATTTAGTAAGTACAATAATTCTACAAAATGATAAATATCAATTTATTTTAAAATTAAACCCTTAAAGACTAAGTTTTTCATTTTTTTTCACGAAATTTAAGGAGCTAAATGAAAATGAAAACGCTTTATGTTTTTTCAAAATCGAAATATTTTTAATATTCTTTTTGAGGCGATTCCTGAAGGGGTAATTATTGTAAACGAAAATCAGGTTATTATTGCTGCTAACAGTTCTGCTGAGCAAATGTTTGGATACAAAACAGGAGCATTAAGTAATAAGAATTTAAATGTATTAATTCCTTCAAAATTTCATTTAAATCACCAAACTCATTTTTCAAAATTTATTAAAAGTAAAAATATTCGGAAAATAAATCATGATTTAAATTTGGTTGGGGTAAAAAAAAACAAAAAAGAGTTTCCAGTTGAAATTGGTTTAAACCCGTTTCCTGTAAATGATGAAAACTTTGTTCTTGCCCTAATAATTGATATTACATTAAGAAAAGAAAATGAAAAGAAAATTGACACTTTAAATTCTCTACTTGAAAAAAAAATTGTTCTTAGAACCTCAGAATTAAACAATACAATTAGGCAATTAAAGGAGTTGAATTTAAATTATAAAAATGAAATTAAAAAAAGGATAGAAGCCGAAAAAAATATTAAAAATGCATTAAAAAAAGAACAGGAATTAAATGAATTGAAGACTAAATTTTTATCAATGGTTTCTCATGAATTTAAAACTCCTTTAAGTGGGATTTTAACTTCCACAATGCTTTTAAATAAATATCAACTTTCCGAAGAACATTTAAAAAGGGAAAAGCATATTAAAACTATAGAAAGTAAAGTACACTACTTAAATAATATTTTAAATGATTTTTTATCAATTGAACGTCTCGATACCAGCAAAGTAACTTATAAATTCACCACATTTAACCTAAGTAAAATCATAAATGAAGTTGTTTACAATGCAAATATGCTTTTAAAAAGTGGGCAAAGAATTATTATTCCCCAAAATTCTGATGATTTTATTTTACAACAAGATGAAAAAATATTAGAACTTATCTTATCAAATTTAATTTATAATGCGGTTAAATATTCTCCAGAAAACACAACCGTAAAATTACATATTATAAAAAACGGAAAAAGTATTATTTTTAATATTATAGATGAAGGTATTGGAATACCAGCAAACGATCAGAAATTTATTTTTAATCGATATTTTAGAGCTGAAAATGTATTAAACACACAAGGTACAGGTATAGGATTAAACATAGTACAAGCTCATTTAGAGAATTTAGGTGGATCTATTAATTTTACAAGTGAAGAAAACAAAGGGTCTATTTTTACAGTTAAATTACCTTTAAAAAATGAATTATGAAAAAAGTTTTATTAATTGAAGATGATGCTGTTGTAAGAGAAAACACTGCAGAACTTTTAGAATTAGCCAACTATAAAGTTATTACCGCAGCAAATGGTAAAATTGGAGTTGCCGAAGCAAAAAAACACCTGCCTGATATTATTATTTGTGATATTATGATGCCTGAATTAAATGGCTATGGTGTACTTCAAATACTCTCAAAAGAAAAGACGACTAAACAAATTCCGTTTGTATTTCTTTCAGCTAAAACTGAACATAAAGATGTGAGAAAAGGAATGGATTTAGGGGCTGATGACTATATAACTAAACCTTTTGACGAATCTGAAATATTTAGCGCCATTGAAAGTAGATTAGCAAAAGTGGCTATTTTTAATGAAAATAACAATCCCGAAAATGATACTGAAATTAATTTAATTGAAAACGAGATTAAATCATTAGATCAGTTAAAAAATTATTTTACTGATAATGTTGAAGAATTTTCTTTTAGCCCAGGAGAAATGATTTATCATGAAGGAGACAACTCAAATTATGTATATTTAATTTACAATGGAGTTGTAAAAACCTATAAAATTGATGAGCAGGGAAAAGAATTGATTACCTCAATAAATAAAGATGACGATTTTTTTGGGTTTACCTCTTTTACCCATAACATACCCTATCAGGAATCTGCAGCTGCAATTGAAGAAACAAAAGCCTTTAGATTAACAAAAACAGAATTACAAAATATTTTAGAAAAAAACCATAATGTTAATTTAGAATTAATTGACTATTTATCTGATAACGTTACTGAAATTAAAGAACATTTATTGGAAATGGCATATAGCTCTGTTAGAAAAAAAACTGCCAGCACTATATTACTTTTTTCAAAAAAAATTAAAAAAACACAAGAGGACAATCCAAAAATTTCTAGAAGTGATCTTGCAAGTATTGCAGGTATTGCAACCGAAACATTTATTAGAACTTTGTCTGACTTTAAAAAGGAAGGAATTATTGATATTGAAGGTAGAAATATTAAAATAATTAATATTGAAAAACTAAAAAAAGTAAATTAGCTATAATTAAGTAAACAATTGATATATATCATTTATAACTAGCATTTTGATATTTAAATTTATATAGTAAATATTAATTTAATAGTCTAATGAAAAATATATTAATTCCTACAGATTTTTCAATAAATTCTTGGAACGCCACGAAATACGCACTTGATTTTTTTAAAAATACCCAATGTAATTTTTACTTGTTACATGTTACATTTATTTCCAATTTTGCTTCAGGTGATACTCCTCTTATTCCAACCGATAATGTTATTGAAAAAACCCTTTTAACCCAAGCAAAAAATTCATTAAATCAGCTTATCAAAAAAATAAAGAAAACTGCTTTAAATCCGAACCATAATTTTTATGCAATATCTAAATACGATTTTTTTATTGACGCTATTAGAAATGAGATTAAGGAGAAAAAAATAACACTTGTTGTAATGGGTACAAAAGGCGCTTCTGGTTTAAATGAAGTTATAGTTGGTAGTAATACCGGAGATTTAATTACCCAAGTACATTGTCCAGTATTAATAATTCCTGAAAATTCCGTTTTTAAAGTTCCAAAAGAAATTGCATTTCCAACAGATTATAATATTTTTTACCAAACAAATGTTTTAAAATGTATAACCGAATACATTAAAATGTTTGACTCTACAATAAGAATACTGCATATCACAAAGAAAAATGAAGGACTAACAGAATTTCAATTGGAAAATAAAGATTTTTTAAATGATTATTTTTTAGATGAAAAACATAGTTTTCATAGGATTACTTCTAAAAAAATTGAAAATGGGGTACAATGTTTTGTAGAAAGCAGAAATACTAATCTTATAATTATGATTGCAAAAAATCTAAACCTTTTTCAAAGAATATTATTTAAACCAACTATTGAAGAAATAAGTTATCATACCGAAATTCCTTTTTTAGTATTACATGAATAAAACAGTATAATTATGGAAAATATATCGCTTTTTTTAGCAAAATTCTGGGGATGGTATTTAATTATATTCTTTTTTATTTTAAGCTTTAACCCAAAGAGAATAGTTCAGATAATTAAAGATTTAGAAGACCAAAAATTTGTAATACTAATTTCATTTTTAGCAATTATTATTGGGTTGTTAAATATTTTATTCCACAATATTTGGGAAAGTGATTTCAGACTAATAATTACTTTAATTGGTTGGATTGCACTTCTTATTGGTCTAGCATTATTTATTTTCCCTAAACGAACTATTAAATGGTTAGATATTATTAATATAAAATTTGTTCAAGTTTTATATATACTTCTATTTTTAATGGGAATTTTCTTGTTAAATAAGGGCTATGGATTCATTGTGAATTAATATGATAACAATCATTGGTATTATTGATACAAATCATTTGATTTTTAAGAATACCAGTATAAATTTGATGTATTAATTAAAAGTTCATTGATATTATTGAGTACAAAAAACCTTTATAAAATAATGTTGCGTTGCTGAAGCAAGGCTACATAATTAAAGAATTTAAGAGTGTTTGTAAAAGGGATAATTTACATAGTGTTTTAGAGAAAAAACAGTATAATAAATTGTATAATTACGAATAAAGCAAGCTTAAATTCTTTAAAAGGAAACAGGAGTTAAAACCTCCTGTTTCTTATACAAAATGAAGAGTTTCAATACTTTAATGAGTAGATTCTTAATAAGTAATTTAAAAATTACGGTATTAAAGGATTGTTGGAAAGTTAAATAATTCAATCTCTTTATCACAGGAGGTTAAAGCCTCCTGTTTTTCCGCTAAAAAATAAGTGGTATGTAAAAAGAAAAAGTTCTTTGCTAATTTTAGTAAAGGCAATTAAAGGAATTAAAAATATGGTTAAAAGTAGTATTTTTTGGGTTAATTTTAGAAGTAGAATATATTTGAGATTTGCAAATTTTAACGGTACAATTAATTTCTTTAAAGGAAACAGGGAAGTGAGAACTTCCCTGTTTCTATTTTTATAACAATCGAATTTTAAAAAATATGAAAATTTCTGTCCAATTTGAAAAAATGCAAACCAGTGAATATATGAACGAGTTTGTTACTAAAAAACTAACTAAACTTTTAAAAAAATTTGATTGGATTATAGCTGCTCAAGTATTTTATAAAAGTGAAAAAGATCCAAAAGGAAAAGGAAAAATTTGCAAAATAGAGTTGAGTCATGTTGGTTCAAAAATATTTGCAATTTCAAATGAAGAAAGTTTTCAAGCGGCAACAGATGAAACTATTAGAGACTTAGAAAAACAGTTAGAAAAACGAAAAAATGAAATGAAACCTTACGTTTAGTGCGTTAAATATTTAAAATTTAGACTATTTCTAGCAGATTTTAAGAGCTGTATTACTTCTTGATCACTAACCTGATTAAATTCTTCATAGAACTGACCAACGGCTTGAAAATTCCTTGGAATTGATAAACATATGGTTGAATCAACGCCATCTAATGCTTTTACTTTATTAAGTGCTCCACTTGACCCAACAGGCAATGCTACAATTATTTTCAATGGTTCTTGCATTTTTATTAATTCAATACTAGAAATAAGGGTACTTCCAGTTGCAACCCCATCATCAACAATAATTACTGTTTTATTTTTAAATTCAATGGGCATATTGTTATTATAAAACAACTGATATCGTTGATTTAATATTTTTCTAATTTTATTTGTTTCTTCTTCAATATATAAATTTGAAATTCCAGGAACAGACTCATTTATAATACTGCTTTTTAAGGTTACTGCACCAATTGCATATTCTTTATTAAATGGGTGCCCAATTTTTTTTGACAATACAATTTCTAATGGAACTTTTAATTTTTTTGCAATTTCATAACCAACAGGAACACCTCCACGTGGAATAGCTACGATTACTGTTTTTTTTGCATTACTATAATTTATTAACTTATCAGCAAGTAAAATTCCTGCTTCCTTCCTATTGGTAAACATAATTATATTCTTAATCAATGTATTTATTAAACCATTCACCCGAAAGTTTGGCAACTACTTCTAACTTACCTTGCTCCTGGAATAAATGAGAAGCTCTTTCTACAATTTTAAGTTCACAAATACTGTTTATTTTTGATTTTGCCTTTTTATTTAATTCAATTACCGCATCATCATAACCACCTACAATTAACAATGTTGGTGACTTAACTTTATCAAGAATATCCATTGCTAAATCTGGCCTACCTCCTCTTGAAACCACCGCTTTAATACTTTTTCCTAACATAGAAGCTGCTGTTAAAGCAGATGCTGCACCTGTACTCGCACCAAAATAACCAATTTCCAAATGTTTGGTTTCCTTATAAGTGCGAACCCATTTAGTAACTTTTATTAATCGGTTTGAAAGTAATTTAATATTAAACCTATTTTCATATATCGTATCTTCTTCAATTGTTAAAAGATCAAAAAGCAAACTGGAAAAGCCCAAATCTTCAAGCAAACCTGCTACATAATTATTTCTAATACTTAACCTGCTGCTGCCACTTCCATGAGAAAAAATTATAATTCCTTTGCTATTTTCAATTAATCTTAAATTTCCTTTTAATTTAATTGAATCAACTTTTATTTCAATTTCCTTATATGTTTCTATTATAGCATTCATATCAATAGTTTTAAAACATCATATTATGATATACCATAGATTTTAAATCTTTTGGTAATTCAGTTCTAATATCTTCTAATTCACCCAAAGAAACATACTTGCGCAATACTATAAAGGTTGTGTTTATATAATTTTCTGCTATTTCATCATTTTCAAAATCATGTAAAGATGTAACTCCGTTAAACTCTCTAATTAAATCTATAAATTCCTCCATATTTTTAACGCGATATTTCTTATGGCTCGACCAACCGTTTACATAAACAGCTTTTAAAAACATTGGAAACTGTGCCATTAGTTGTAATGATTCTTCAATGGAAATAATTTCACGCAACCCATGTAAAATTGAAGATAATACTCTAGCAGCCTTATCTTTGTCGTTACTTAAATTTAGCTGTTTGGAATATTCTTTTAAAAACGCATTTGCTTCAGCCGCAAAATGATTAAAATTAAGTGCCATAATATTATTTTTTAGTTAAAACTCATATACATCCCATTTCAAATCTTTCTTTTGAACTGCAACTAAATGTGGTCCAATAAATTTAGAATGGAACATTGGTGGTGCTTTGGATTTCCTCTTTGAACTATCATATTTTATTGGATTCTCTAAATATCTGACCCGTTCTCCTGAAATATTAATTACAAACTCCTCAATATTTGATGAAACAATATCTTTTTTTAAAATCTCGTTAAACCCAATAATATCATTTGAAGGTGCAATTATTATAGCATATCCATCTACAAAATTAGTTGCATTTAAAAACTGTGGTGGTATAATTTCCTTTCCAGTAACATCTATATAACCATAATAAAAAATATCATTTATCATTTTTTTAAACAAACACCGTCCGTCTTTAAAAATTGGATAATCAATAATATTAACTTCATTTTTACTACTTTTTTCAACAACTAAGTCATCCCTGTAGTTAATTACTAATTCCCCTTTTTTATTTACAAAACCCCACTGATTTCCTTTTTTAACAGCAGCAATATCATCTTGAAAAGGAGAAATTCCATCAATATCATTCAATATTTGTGCAAAACAAAAAGTATTGATTTGAAGGAAAAAAATTAAAATAAATAGATTTTTCATGATAGCTTTCATTTTATTATAGATAAAGCTAAAACTTGTTCACTTTTTATAAAATGATATTCCTCAATTTTATTACAATTAAAAAACTCAATCTATTTAGACTATATTAATTAAAACATCTTAATAACATTGATTTTAATAAAAACTTATCTTTTATTTCATAATTATATAAATGGAAAATTTTATTATTTAAAAAATTACCAATTGATACTTATCATTTTAATCATTCAAAACGTTAACTAATTTAGTTTAACTAAAACGAATAATATGAAATCGATAATAAAATACAGAGGGTTTTACAGAGATAAAAGCACCGAAGAACTTTTATATA
>Ga0102815_10001215_pt1 | contig 16327 bp, 18 predicted proteins | sample ColrivemetaGS759_FD_79113 | JGI IMG/M metagenome (GOLD analysis project Ga0102815, IMG submission 79113) | Estuarine microbial communities from the Columbia River estuary - Ebb tide ETM metaG S.759 | ecosystem: Environmental > Aquatic > Marine > Intertidal zone > Estuary | place: USA: Columbia...
AAGATCTTTTTGCGCTATTGGAATGCCTGCTAGAGCTAGAGACGATGGATTTGTATCTAATTTTTCTGCTTTATGAAGTGAAGCATCTTTATTTAAAGTTACAAATGCATTTAAATGGATATTAGTATCTATTAAAGAAAATGTTTCTTCTATTAATTCCTTGTTTGAAATTTCTTTATTTTTGAGCATATGAGATAGCTCATTTATGGTTTTAAATTGAATACTCATTCTACAACCCTTGGGACTAAGAAATAGTCGTCATTGGATTTTGGAGATCTTTCTAAAAAAGTCTCTTTTCGATTTTTTGCTGTTACTTCATCATTACGAGTCTTAGCAGTTTTTTCTAAAGGACTAGCAAGAGGCTCAATATTTTGAGTATTAGCATTTTCTAGCTGATCTACAAATTTGATGATATTTTCAAGGTCTTGAGTAATTTTTTCACCATTTTCTTTATTTAGAGCAAGTCTTGATAGGTAAGCTATAGTTGAAACTGTTTTCTTGTCCATATATAGGATATTATTATAAATTAGTTGGTGGATGTTAACTCAACTTATTAATTATTTACATATATTTTAAGGAATCACGTGGAATTCAATTTATTTAAAACACTAAGGGGATATTTTTCAAACGATCTCTCAATTGATTTAGGAACTGCAAACACCCTTATATATACCAAAGATGTAGGCATTGTGCTTGATGAGCCTTCTGTAGTAGCAATAAGAGAGTCAAGAGGCCAAAAAACTGTTGTTGCAGTAGGGACTGAAGCAAAAAAAATGTTGGGACGAACACCTGGAAATATAAAAGCAATAAGACCTCTGTCAGAAGGTGTTATCGCTGACTTCCAGGTAACTGAAAAAATGTTACAACATTTTATAGCAAAAGTTCATGAGCAAAGGTTTATTAAACCAAGCCCTAGAGTTTTAGTATGTGTTCCATGTAGATCAACGCAGGTAGAAAGAAGGGCTATTAGAGAATCTGTCTTAGGAGCAGGGGCTAGAGATGTGAAGCTTATTGAGGAACCTATGGCCGCAGCTATAGGGGCTGGTCTTCCTGTTGAAGAAGCTAGTGGCAATATGGTTGTAGATATTGGAGGCGGTACTTCTGAAATTGCTATCCTTTCATTAAACGGAGTTGTTTATTCAGAATCTGTCAAAATTGGTGGAGACAAAATGGATGAATCTATTACATCTTGGATTAGAAGAAATTATGGGTGTGTAATAGGGGAATCAACTGCTGAAAAAATAAAATACACTATTGGATGTGCTACAGCTGAGTCAGAAAAACTTGAAATGTCTATTACTGGTAGAAATCTCGCAGAGGGGATACCTGAAACATTTTCCATAAATAGCGAACAAATATTTGAGGCTATGAAAGATCCTTTATATGGGATTGTGAGAGCTATTAGAAATGCATTAGAACTTTCACCACCAGAGTTAGCAGCTGATATTGCTGAAAGAGGTATTGTCTTGACTGGTGGAGGAGCGTTGATGAGAGATCTTGATAAACTTATTTCAAGTTCAACTGGAATACCTGTAATTTGCGCTGAAGACCCATTAACTTGTGTTGCAAGAGGTGGGGGTCAGGCTCTAGAAATTATGGATAAATATAATATAGATCTTCTTTCCTCTGAGTAAATAATATGTCGAGGGTATCAACCTCCCCAGTATCAAAATCACTATATTTTTTTTGCATTGTATTATCTTTATTTCTGCTTTATGTTGATATAAATTATAAAAGTTTTGAAAGAACAAAAAATCTTTATAAATCTTTTACAATTTCATCCGCCTATCTTTTAAAAAGAGTAACAGTAGATCCTTTTATTTATATATTTGAAATCTCAAAAGAGAAATCAGGGTTAATAGAAGAAAATAAAAAATTAAGACAAGAGCTAGAAAAGAGTTATATATCAAATTTTATTATCTCAAGAGACTCTAAATTTTTTATAGATGATACGGCCATTGAAAATTTTCTAGATTTAAATAGTATAAATAAACCATTTTATCATGCAAAAATTAACTCATTTGATATTGAAAAGTACCTTTGTTGCAGTCAACACAGGGTATTTATTGAGATTTTTAATAATCATGATATTAACTTTATTGGGAGCACAGTAATAAATGATCAAGGAATAATTGGTCAGATTATTTATGATAAACCTATTGCTGAAGTTCTGCTTTTAACAGATGTCGGTCATGTAATACCAATAATTTCAGAAAATCATTTTTGTAACGCAAGGGGATCTGGGAAACCAGGAATAATAACTTGTAGTTATAGCAAACTTATTTGGCCAAATCCTATTGAGATTGGACAAGAATTTTTTTCTTCTGGAATGGGAGGAGTTTATCCTAGTAATATTTTAATAGGCAACGTGTCTGATATTAATGTTATAGATAACACTAATATTGAATTCGATTTAAATTTAGTTGCCGATCCTTTGCAAAGTATTTATTTAGGAGTATTTGAAGGCTTATGAGTAATATTCGTGCAATCAAACTTCTTATGATCCTTTTTGTAGTGAATATAATTGAAAACAATACAGCACCTATATTAATTAAAGCTTTTATAAATATACCTATTACCTTTTTAATATTTAGCTTTGTGATTTATAAATCAAAATTTAATACAAATGCCTTATATGCTTTTTTATTCGGTTTATATGTAGATGTTATCTCTGATTCTCCTATTGGTTTAAATGCTGCACTATTTTTGATGATGGCTTATGTTGTAAATAGCTACTCAAATACATTTAAACTTTTTTCTTCCATTCAGATTTGCCTCTTTTTTAGCGGAGCATCTGTTTTTTATATAGGCTTTAGCCATTTATTTGTTAATTTAGAAAACTTTTCATATTTAATTCTTTTTACAAGTCTTATTTTTAATACTTTTTTATTTTTAATAATTGCCATGTTAAGGTTCTATTTTCCATTTTTAGCATCCAGATAAAGTGAATAAATTAAAGAAATTTTTTTTATATATATTTTTCTTAATTTTCGTCTTTTTGCTTATTTTTAGCAGTTTTTATGGTTTTTTAATACATAAACCAAATCAAACATTAAAAATAATAGATAAGGCGTTTTTATATAATTACTCTGTTGAATTTAAATTTATAGACTCAAATAAAAGTATATTCAATCCTAATTTTTCGATAGAAGAAATAAAACTCAAAAATAGAAACAATGATGAAATAGTATATATACCTAATTTTAAGATCGGAATTAATATTTATGAGTCACTAACTCAATCATATCTTAGTTTATCAATATTAGAGATAGACTCTATTCAATTTTCTGACGGAAATTCTGAAAAAGCCTCCGAACCATTTTTAATCAAAGGGTCAAATCTAAAGATCTCAAATAATGATTTACAAATCGAATCAGAAACATTCTCCTTATTATTTAGTGAAGAAAATACCAAAGCTATTTTCCATAAAGGTGTTATTAATTCTTACCCATTTATTCATATAGAAGCCTTATTTGATTCAAGCTCAGAATCAATTTATTATTCAACCCAGCATTCTTTTGACAACAAATCCATTGTTGAGAGTAATCTTTTTAATTTTGAAGCATTCAAAAGTCATGATGTTAATCTAGGATTTAGTTCCAAGGGTATTTTTAATTTTGTAACCAAAGAATCAAAAAGGTTTGATAGATTAATTTTTAAAAATTCACAGCTAGTAAACAACTCAGGATATGTAATAGATGAAATTAATGCCACAGTATTTTCAGGTAAAAACTCTCTGTATGGTTTATTTCAATCGCATATACCCAATCAAATAATTAAAGGCGCGCTTGAGTCAAACGACAATAAAAATTTTATAGTTAGAACTGATATCGCAATTGATATGAGTACTTTGATTGATTCGAATAGATATTTTGATATATCTGGCTATGAAATTTTTAATACAGTCATGACTATTTCCAAAGACAAGACCTCAATGAAACTATTATCAAATCTGATAAATACCAAAATTTTGTCAAGTATTAATGAGCTAAAAAAAGAAACTAATGAAATTTTAAAGACTCAAATATTTATAGATAATATCTCTGAACCGATATATGAAATTAAAAATAATAATATAGAGTCTTTAATTGATTCGAGAGGATATGGTTTTTTTTCATTTGGCAAAGGGTTCGAAGAGGCCATTAAAAAAAATGAACATAAAAATGGATTTTATGTTTATTTGGGTTTGAATGAAATTGATTTAGATAATATCTTTTTTGATAGCTCAGATAGTGATAATAGTTTACTAAGATCAATAAAAATGAAATCTAAGAAGTTTAATTTTTTTAATAATACATATGTTAACCAGTATTTTGATGTCACATTTAAAAATGAGACTATTGTTAAAATGATTGGCGAAAGCTTAAATGGAAGTATAAATATTGATCAAACAAACTTTATAAAAATTCACTTAAATAATACAGAATTTGATTTTAATGGGATTGACCTTGCTCAATCAAATCTCCCAAGCGACATTAATAATATTAGTTTGAGATTTATTGGAAAAAACATTAAAACTGACGGTGATATTATTCAAGATATAGATTTTTATTTATTGAGAAATAAAAATGTATTAACAATAGATAATATTAATATCAATAGTCAAAGATTGAAAATAGGGCCTAATTCAGATAGTCAGAAAGCATATATAAGTTATAACAATAAATTAGATTTATATAAAATTAAGGGTAAATATAGATTAGACAACTCTTCTGGATATTTTAATAGTTTATCTAAATATAAATTTAATTTCTTTGATACAGACGTAAATATTCAATGGAATAACTTGGATTATCTAAAAAATTTAGAAGGTAAGTTAAATTTCTTAATTAAGGATTTAAATCTAGATGCTGACATAACAGAGTCAACCTTCTTAAGGGCGCTGAGAATATTAAATTTAAATGCAATTATTGAGGGTTTGGATGACGTATCTGATAATACTTTAAATATAAACAGAGCTTCTGGAGAAATTATATTAGGAAAAAATAGAGCATTAATAGAATCTCCAATTATTTTTGAAACAGATGAAGCAACACTTAAATGGGCTGGTGAGGTCAATAAAAATTCACAAGGCGAGTTAGATAAATTAAATTTAGATTTATCATTAAGATTAAAAATTTCAGAAAATATTCCATGGTATGCAGCAATTTTTGGAGGTATTCCCGCTATTGCTGGAGGAGTAGTTTTTGAAAATATCTTTGAAAGCGCTATCGAAGATATATCAACAATTAATTTTGAGGTTAAGGGTACTATTGATGAGCCGAAGATAGATAGATTAAATTAAAAATATTGTTGCTAAACCTAAAAATGATAAGAAGCCAATTACATCAGTAACAGTTGTAACCACAACACTGCCAGCAATAGCTGGATCTTGGTTTAAACTTCTTAAAATCAATGGTACAAAAACTCCAGCTACTACAGAACTTACTAAATTAATAACTAATGCTAATGATATTAGCAGCGATAGTAGTATTTCATTGAACCAAAAAAATGTTACCAAGCCAACTAATATTGAAAGAACAAAACCATTTAAAATAGACACTGCTAACTCTCTTTTAAACAACCATTGTAAATTAGATGAATTAATTTGTTCTAAAGTTAACCCTCTCAAGACTATTGTTAAAGTTTGTGTTGCAGCAACTCCACCCATGCTTGCAACAATAGGCATAAGGATAGCAAGGTATACAATTTGATCCAAAACATCTTTGAATATATTTATTGTCATAGATGCGATAAAGGCAGTTAACAGATTCATACTTAACCAAAATACTCTGCTTCTTGCTGCTCTTCCTGGTGGAGCAAAAGTGTCCTCAGCAACACCTGCCATCCCTAAAAAATTTTGATCAGCATCTTCCCTTATAACATCTAAAACATCATCAATTGTAATTCTGCCTATGAGCTTACCCGACTCATCAATAACTGCTGAGGATATAATATCGTTTCTTTCAAATATTGTGGCCACCTCTTTATCATCTTGACTGACAAAAATAGGATTTGCACTTGTATCCATTACTTCTCGAACAGATAAACATGGCTTACTAGTGATGATTTTTCCTATTGCCAATTCACCAACATACTCATCTTCTTTATTAACTACAAAAATTTTATCTGTGTTATCAGGTAAATCTTTTTGATCCCTTAAGTAATTAATAACAACTTCGATGCTATGACTGGGCCTCACACTTATGACGTCTGTATTCAAAAGACCTCCAGCAGTATTCTCGGGATAAGTGAGTCCAATTTCTATTCTTTTTCTATCTCTTAATGACATTTTAGAAAGAATGGTATTCATTCTATCTTCTGGTAAGTTTTGAAGAATATCTACAGTTTCATCTGGCTCAAGTTGCTTTACTGCTTCAGCCAATTCCTCATTAGATATATTTGAAACTAATTCTTGTTGGATTTCTTCTCCAAGATCAGCCAATACATCTCCCTCTTCGTTTGTCTCTAAAAGTGAAAAGAATAATTTTCTCTGCTTGGGAGGCGATGATTCTAATGCGTGGGCAATCTCTGATGAAGATAATTCATTTAAAAGATTTCTTATTTCTTCTGAAGTTAACTCTGCAGAATTATCTAATAAAAGATTAAGGTTGTTTTTTTCATCAAAGCTTTCCATCACTTGATTCTACCTTATTGTATATTCGATTACCTGTTTCTAGAGGAAGCTATATTGAGTTTTTTACGGTACTTTGAAATTGTTCTTCTTGCAAGATTAAAACCTCTTTTATTCAATTCTAAGGCAATTTTATTATCACTCTTGGGCTTTTTTTCTTCTTGAATAATAGACTCGATTAATTGCATCAATTGGTTTGGTGTAACGTCTCTTGTTTTAGATACAGATGATATCAATAGAGACTTTAAAGGGATTATCCCTTTGGGTGTATCAATATATTTCGATCTAAGTATTCTTGAAATAGTTGATGGATGTAAGCCAAGCTCATCAGAAAGATTTTTGTTAGATAAAGAATTAATTTTAAGGGGATTATCTTGAAGAAAAGAAATTTGTCGTTTGCATATGAGTTCTCCAACCTGCATGACGGTATCATTTCTTTTTTTAACAGAGGACAACAGCCATTTTGCATCCTGAATTTTTTCTGCAAGTTGTTTATTTGGTTTATTCTTTAATTGTAAACTTGTTTGTTCAATTAACTCTTCATCAATTTTTATTGTTGGAAAAGTATCATTTATAAAATTGACTGAAAGAGATTTATTCTTAAGTTCAATTTTTAAATCTGGAATCACATAGTTTGTATTTTCAAAATTTAAACCAGGACTTAGATCACATGATTTAATTTCTGACATCGCCTTCTCAATATCAGATTCATCATATCCTTTACTTAGAAAAGTACTATTTATCTCACTAAGACTATCTAATTGATTTTGATTTAATATTTGTAGACATAGTTCTTTAATTTTATTATTAAAATCTTTTTTAATAATTTGTATCTTTATGCATTCTTTAAAATTTCTATAGCCAACTCCTATTGGCTCTAAGTTATGAATAACATTTAAAAGTATATCTTCAATATCTTGAGCTGAAGTTCTTCCCTGCATCATTTTATTAATTTCATTAATATCTTCTATGAGTTGACCTGACTCATCAATACAATCAATTATTGTAAGAGCAATTCCTTTATCGTGTTCATCTAAGCGCAAATCATTAATTTGATTAATCAATGTATCTCTGAGATTTTCAACTGCAGCTACATTAAAATCAAAACTAGAATCATTATAATTTTTATCCGTATCAAAATCTTCAGATATTTCTTTTTCAACAAATGGGTTTATTTCAATCTCACGATCAATTTTCTGAATTAATTCGTATCTTGATAATTGAAGCAAATCTATAGATTTTTTCAGCAAAGGAGTTAGTGATATTTTTTGTTTTTGCCTAAACTCTTTTATTAATGATATAGCCATAGGTCCTAGTTATACATGTTGCCAAGATAAACTTTTTTGACTATCTCATTATTTATTAACGCAGATTTATCACCTTTAGCTATTAAAGTTCCATTACTGACAACCATTGCTTGATCACATATCTCTAGAGCTTCTCGAACATTATGATCAGTTATTAGTATACCTATGTTTTTTTCTTTTAATTTATTTAAGACTTGTTTTATGTCATCTATAGCAATTGGATCAATGCCTGCAAAAGGCTCGTCAAGAAGTATTATTTTTGGTTCTGCTGCAAGTGTTCTTGCAATTTCAACCTTTCTTCTTTGTCCACCAGATAGTTGTCTGCCTTTTAGATGTATAATTTTTGATAGGCCAAATTCCTCTATTGATTTTCCAATAAATTTATCAATATCCTCTTTTTTTGGTATAGAAATTTCTGCAAGACCAAGTAGATTTTCATAAACAGACAAATTTTGAAAGATTGAGGGCTCCTGAGGAAGATATTTGATTCCGAGTTTAGATCGTTCGTGCATAGATAGTTTAGAAATATCTTGACCATTAAGAATAATCTCACCATGATCTGGCTTAAGTAGACCAGCAATTATATAAAAGGTCGTTGTCTTACCTGCACCATTAGGGCCTAATAGACCGTTTACCACCCCAAGAGGAACATCAAAACTAACATCATCAACTATAGTTTTGTCTTTGATAGATTTTTTAATATTTTTTACTGTAAGCATGCCTAATTACTAGTAGTAATCTTTCCGTCTTTTAAGCTAAAGCTAATCTCATTTGAAGAGATGTCGATATTTTCATAGTTCATTTGAGCATTGCCAATTAGTTGAACCTCATTAGCCTCAGAAAAAACTATTTTATCCGCTCTACCTTTGAACATATTATCCTCATAGGCTGAATCAATTCTTGAAGGAGCTCCATTTACAGAAATAATTTTATTAAGGTTATTATAGATAGCTTTATCTGCATTTATTACAAAATCTTTAGATTTTATAAATACATTCCCATTAAAAACTATCATATTCTTATCTTTTACTACTTCTATTGTTGAGGAGTTTATAGTTAGGGTATCTGAACTAAATTCAGCATTTATATTTGTTGCTATAAAGCATAAAAATGAAATAATTATTTTTGGATTACAAGTTTTCAATTACAAAATCCTAGCCTGAATTAAATCATGCATTGAAATAACGCCAACATTCTTATCATTTTTCATTACTACTAATATAAAAACTTTGTTGCTTTCCATAATTTCTGCAGCATCGATTGCCAAAGCTTCATCTTCAATGGTAATAAACTTTTTGGTCATAACATCCTTAATTAAGGTTGAGTTTATATCTATCTTTTGATTAAGACATCTTCTTAAGTCTCCATCTGTAAAAATCCCAACAACTTTTGAACGATTTTTTACAAGAGTAATTCCAAGACTTTTATCAGTGATTTCTATAAGAGCGTCAGAAAGTAAAGTGTTAATACCTACTTTGGGGATATCTTTGCCTGAATGCATTAGGTGCTTTACTTGAGTAATTAATTTCTTTCCAAGTTTTCCAGCAGGATGCGAGGTTGCAAAATCTTTTTTTGTGAAACCTTTTGATTCTAGTAAAGCAATAGCTAGAGCATCACCAAATGCTAAAGCAGCTGTTGTTGATGAGGTTGGAGCAAGATCTAAAGGACATGCTTCTTTTGATTTAATTACAATGCCAATATCAGATGCTTTAGCAATTGTTGATTTTTTATTGCTTGTTAAAGATGTAATTTTCCTTGTTAATCTTTTTAGTGACGGCAAAATATTTATGATTTCATCTGTTTCTCCGGAATTAGATATTAAAAATACAATATCTTTTTTTTCAATTAGACCCAAGTCACCATGAGCAGCTTCAGTGGGATGAATAAAGATAGATCCAGTTCCAGTACTTGAGAGAGTGGCAGAGATTTTTTGTCCAATGTGACCAGATTTACCAACTCCCATTATTATGAACTTCCCATCACTTAACTTAATTGCATCACATAAAGAAACGAAGTCTTTATCTATCTGTTTTGATAAATTATTAATAGCTTCTGATTCTGTTTTAAATGTTTTTTTAGCAGAGCTTATGTAATTAAATTTTTTCATATGTTTGATAAATTTACTCGATTTTTATTATCTTCTAAATGCTATAATAGACTAATGTTTGCAGTTATAAAAAATTTTTTATTTTCAATTATGTTTTTGGTATTTACTATGCCGCTTGTGTCAGAAAATGATCCCCATGTTTTCATTGATGATAACGCGCAATTAATGATTACTGTTTTAATTGAAAATCAAGCATTGTTTTTAGAGGATAGAGAGGAGTACGAACAAAAAATTAAAGATATTTTTGAACCTATGATCGACTTTAAAAGAGTTGCTGCCAGCGTCATGGGAAAAAAATACTATTTAGCATCAACTGTAGATCAAAGAAATGAATTTGTAGATGTTTTTAAAGATTCATTATTAGATACCTATGCTGAGACTTTGGCTCAATGGGAAAATCAAAAAATTGTTACTGTTTTTCCTAATAAGGCATTAGTTTTAGATAATTTAAAAAATATTGAGGTGCAGCAAATACTAAATACTGGAAGTACTAAATATCCAATTTCTTACAAGTTAAGAAAAAATAAAAATAATAGTTGGTCAATTGTTAATATTATTGTTAATGGTGTAAATCTTGGACTAACATTTAGAAATCAATTTCAAGCATTAGCAAATAAAAATAGTGGCGATATAGAAGACACATTAGAAGGGTGGGTTTCAGATGCTGGGGATGCTGGGATAAGTGGATAAAGAGCTAATAAAAAAACTTATTTCTACTGAGATAGCTGATGCTGAATGCATTTTTGAAGGAGTTGCATGTAGTTTTAAATTATTAGTCATATCTAAATCTTTTGAAGATATATCTTTGATAGAACAGCATAAGATGGTTTTATTGCCATTAAAAAAACAATTTGAATCAGGCGACCTTCACGCATTAAGCATAGAAACTAGAGTAAATTAAATGGAAAAATTATTGATTAATGGAGGAGCTTCATTGAGTGGAACTATATCTTGCTCTGGAGCTAAAAATGCAGCACTTCCGATGATTGCTGCAACGATATTATCCAATGAAAGCATCGTTTTAAAAAATTTACCTTACCTACAAGATATTACTACAATGTTTGAGCTCCTCGGTTCTATGGGCTCAGAAATACTGCTTAACGAAAATATGGATTTCACCATATCATCAAATAATCTTTCTGAAAAAGAAGCAAGATATGAGCTGGTTAAAACTATGAGGGCCTCCATCTTAGTTCTTGGACCACTTGTCGCAAAGTATGGTAGTGCAAAAATAGCCTTGCCTGGTGGTTGTGCTATTGGTAGCAGACCTGTCAATTTTCATTTAGATGCCCTCGAACAATTAGGAGCATCAATTTCATTAAGAAATGGATATATAGAAGCAAGCGCAGATAGACTGATTGGATCAAAAATTAAATTTGAAGGCATAACCGTAACCGGTACTGAAAATATAATGATGGCTGCTTGTCTCGCAGAAGGTACAACAAAACTTACAAATGTTGCAAAAGAACCTGAAATCATTGATCTTGCTGAACTTTTAAATGATATGGGCGCAAAAATTACAGGTGCTGGAACAGATGAAATTACTATTGAGGGCGTAAGAGATTTGCATGGAACTGAATTTACTATTCCAGCAGATAGAATTGAAGCAGGAACCTATTTAGTTGCTGCAGTTGTAACTGGTGGAGAAATTACAATTAACGGTATCAACCCCGAAAGACTTAATAAAGTTTTATATAAGTTAAAAGAAACTGGGGCTGAAATCGTTACCACAACAAATTCAATATCTCTTTCAATGAATCAAAAGAAGCCAAAACCTGTTGATATAACAACAGCGCCATTCCCAGAATTTCCTACAGACATGCAAGCTCAATTCTCTGTTATTAATGCTATTTCTGATGGCATATCACATATTTACGAAACTGTTTTTGAAAATAGATTTATGCATGTTCAGGAACTAAACCGCATGGGATGTGACATACAAATTAATGGAAATCAGGCTATCATCAATGGTGTAGAGGCATTATATGGAGCTGAAGTTATGGCAACTGACTTAAGAGCGTCTGCAAGCTTAATCCTTGCAGGTTTATGTGCTAAGGGGCAAACCAAAGTTGACCGAATTTATCACATTGATAGAGGATATGAGAGAATTGAAGAGAAATTAAATTATCTTGGAGCAAATATTATCAGGCTACCTAGCTAATTCTTTTGTCTCAATCGATTCTATTTCAATAGTTCTATATTTTTTATCATCAGTTAAAATCTCAAAAATAATATTATTCCCGAGACTGGCAAATTTTAGAGAAGAGGTTAAGTTTTTCCAATTAGCTTTGTTATTATTAATACTAATTATTATGTCGTTTACACCTATCTCCTTTTCAAACAATGGTCCGTAATTATCAATTTCAACTATTCTAAGACCCCTTACTAGATTATTTTTAATATTTAATCTGATAGGGCTAACTCTAAAATTGCCAATCCAGCCAGATCTTATTTTTCCATATTGAATTAATTCAGAAGCTATTTGAACAATATTATTCGATGGTATTGCAAATCCAAGACCTTGAAATCCTCCAGTCCTAGAAAATATTTTTGTATTTATACCAATTAAATTACCATTTTCATTGATTAATGCTCCGCCTGAATTACCGGGATTGATCGCTGCATCTGTCTGAATGAGCTCAAGATAGGGGTTGCCATAATCTCTGCCGGTAGCACTAATTATTCCACTAGAAACAGAAATACCAATTCCATAAGGATTTCCTATTGCAAGCACTTTATCTCCAACCTTAAGATCACTACTATCTGAAATATTAATTGGCTTTAATTCTTCGCTTGATTGTATCTTTAATACCGCAATATCTGCATTAGCATCACCACCAATAATTTTTGCATCAAATTCTTGGCCATCATTTAATTTAATTTTAATAAATTTATTTCCAGAAATAATGTGAAAGTTTGTAACAATATAACCATCTTTAGAAAAAACTACCCCGGAACCGATATTATTATTTGCATAGTTTCTATTGTTATTATAGGAGTATATGGTTACAACGGACTCAATAGAATTTTGGGCAGCAGAAACAAATCTATTTTTATCATTAGTTAAAAATATCCATGATAAAAATATTGTTATTGAAATAACTAGTAAATAGTTTATTTTAGTTCTTTGTATAAAATTCATAATATTAATGATTCAAAATATCATCGATAATTTAAAAAACCAAGGAATTGAAATAGATTTAGCACAATCTAATTTAATTAAAAAAATGATTGAAGCTGTCCCGCAAGAAAAAAGTTTCATAAATAAATTTAAAAAAAGTAAATTAGATAAGACAAGTTTTTATATTTGGGGAGAAGTAGGCAGGGGCAAAACGCTCATAACTAAATCTTTTGTAAATCAATTGAAACAAAGTAAAGCTATATTTCACTATATAGATTTCATGCAAAATATTCATTACGAATTAGTTGGCTTATCTGGTAAAAGCAATCCTATAGACTTCATAGCTAAATCTTTAAGCAAAAAATATCAAATAATTTTTATTGATGAATTTCAAGTCGAAGATGTAGCTGATGCAATGATTATAGGAAACTTGCTTGACCAATTAATTCAATTGGATGTGGTTTTATATATCACATCTAATGCACATCCAAATGATTTATATAAAGACGGTCTTCAAAGGCAAAAATTTATCCAGTCTATAAAGACTATGCAACAGTATTTAAATGTTCATAAACTAGATGGAATAGTTGATTATAGAACAAGAAATATTGCCAATATTAATCAGCAACAGCCCAATCGATTGTTTAAAGATGAGGATATTTTATCAATTATTAAAGAAAATTTTAAAAATAAAGATTTTACAAAAAAAAATTTCAACATTAATTCTCGAGAATTTACCTGTAAAGCCATTTCAAACAACTTCTTATGGATATCTTTTAGTGATTTTTTTAAGGAGCCCAATGGATCTAAAGACTATATAGAAATCTCAAAAAACGTTGAATGGATTTTTTTAAATGAATTTGCATACTGCGACGATAACTCTGCAGATATCATCAGAAGATTCATATCTTTTATAGATATTTGTTATAGAGACAAAACAAAAATTAAATTCTTTTTTAATGGCCTTCATCATGAAAAGCTATACACAGGTATTAAATTAGAAATTTTATGGAACAGGTGTCAAAGTAGGCTAAATGAAATGCAAACCCCAGAGTATTTTATTTAAAGAATTATGCACTAAAATATTGCTAATTTTTGTTGTAAACATTAATATTCGCATCTTACAAAAATATGATTATGAAAACGTTCTCACTTAAGAAAGAAAATATAGAAAGACAATGGTATGTAGTAGATGCTTCTGATAAGGTTTTAGGAAGATTGAGTACAAAAATTGCTGACAGAATTAGAGGTAAAGATAAACCAACTTTTACACCACATACAGACGGCGGCGATTACGTAGTTGTTATTAATGCAGAAAAAATTAAAGTAACTGGCGCAAAGTTCACTGACAAAAAATATTATTCGCATTCTCTTTACCCAGGTGGCCTAAAGACTAAAACTTTTAGAGAAATTAATGAAAAGTTCCCTGAAAGAATTATAGAAGAGGCTGTTAAAGGAATGCTGCCAAAAAATAAGCTTGGTAAATCTATGATTAAAAAGCTTAAAGTCTTTGGTGGACCTATTCATGATCATGAATCTCAACAACCAATTGAATGGAATCCAACGTTATGACAACTGAAACTCATTACGCAACTGGTAGAAGAAAAACTTCATCAGCTAGAATTTATCTCTCTTCTGGAAAAGGGAATATAACAGTTAATGATAAACAACTAGATGTTTACTTTGGTAGAAAAGTTGCTCAAATGTTGGTCATGCAGCCTTTAGAAATGACAGAGCTTTCAGATAAGCTAGATATTAATATCAAAGTTAAAGGTGGTGGAAGTTTTGGACAAGCTGGTGCTATAAGACATGGTATTTCACGAGCTTTAATTTCATACGATGAGGAGCTCAGACCTCAGCTTAAAAAAGCAGGTTTATTAACTAGAGATCCAAGAAAAGTTGAAAGAAAAAAACCAGGTCTAGTTAAAGCAAGAAAAAGTAAGCAGTTTTCAAAACGTTAATTTTTTTCAAATTTTTTCTACAAAATTAGTGGTATAATTCACTGGTTTTTTATTAGTATAATCTAAGCACACAAAGGTCTAATGCAAGAAAAAGACAATACAAGAAGAAAGGTTTTAATAGGCTTAACAAGCGCAGTTGGTTTATCAGGCATTCCTTTTGCAGCAACACCATTTATAGCATCATGGAACCCCAGCGCAAAAGCTAAAGCAGCAGGCGCATCAGTGAAGTTAGATGTTTCAAAGATGCAATTTGGCCAGCAAATACAAGTTGCGTGGAGGAAGCAGCCAGTCTTTGTTATAAGGCATACAAAAGAAAGCTTGAAAAGTTTAGAGGCAACATTACCTAAACTAGCTGATCCCGATTCTAATGAGATAGAAGAGCCATACAGAGGTATAAATCCTACAAGATCCAAAAGCTCAGAATATACAGTTATTGCTGGTGTTTGTACTCATCTTGGTTGTTCGCCCAAATATCATCCAGAGGTAGAACCAAAACCATGGGATGCTTCCTGGGCTGGTGGCTTTTTTTGTCCATGCCATGGATCAATGTTTGATATGGTTGGAAGAGTTTATAAGGGCGTACCCGCACCAACTAATTTGCCTGTACCGCCGCATTTTTTTGAAGGATCGATACTTACAATTGGAGAAGATGGAGGAATTGCTTAAATGACTGAAATGGTAGGAAAATTATTCGGTTGGGTAAATAGCAGATTACCTATTGTAAATACGTTTGAAAGACATTTGTCAAAACATCCTGTTCCTTCAAAAGTTAACTTTTGGTATCTCTTTGGAGCTCTTGCGTCAGTAGTATTAATTATTCAAATTGTTTCAGGAATTTGGTTAATCATGCCTTATTCAAATACTGAAGAAGAAGCTTTCTCTTCCATTGAGTATATTATGAGAGATGTTGATTATGGATGGGTCATCAGATACATGCATACAACAGGAGCATCAATGTTTTTTGCTGTTGTTTATCTTCATATGTTCAGGGGTTTGTTATATGGCTCATACCAAAAACCAAAAGAACTAGTCTGGATTTTTGGTTGCACAATATACTTAGCAATGATGGCTGAAGGCTTTCTTGGTTATGTTTTGCCATATGGTCAAATGTCTTATTGGGGAGCTCAAGTAGTTATTTCTTTATTTGGTGCTATTCCATATATAGGTGAATCTTTAGATCTTTGGGTTAGAGGTGACTACTACATTTCTGGAATAACT
>Ga0102815_10001217_pt1 | contig 16324 bp, 14 predicted proteins | sample ColrivemetaGS759_FD_79113 | JGI IMG/M metagenome (GOLD analysis project Ga0102815, IMG submission 79113) | Estuarine microbial communities from the Columbia River estuary - Ebb tide ETM metaG S.759 | ecosystem: Environmental > Aquatic > Marine > Intertidal zone > Estuary | place: USA: Columbia...
AGCTGGTCGTTAACCCGTCAACATCATGGGGAGCATGCTTACTGGGCCGCCATTACCGTTGCTGCGATGCTGGGGCAGATAGGCTTGCCCGGTGGTGGTATTGGTTTCGGCTACTCGGCCACCAACGGTATCGGTGGGCACAATACCAAAGTGCCGGGTGCCTCATTACCGCAGGGGGAGAACCCGGTTTCCAGTTTCATTCCGGTGGCGCGCATCAGTGATATGTTGCTGCATCCCGGCGAGCAGTTCGAATATAACGGCAGCCGCTACGAGTATCCTGATATTCACCTTGTTTACTGGGCCGGCGGTAATCCGTTTCATCATCACCAGGACCTGAATAAAATGCTCGAGGCCTGGCAAAAGCCCGACACGATTATTGTGCATGAATGGTGCTGGAACAGCATGGCGAAACATGCGGATATTGTCCTGCCCTGTACGACTTCGCTGGAACGCAATGACATCGCCATATCGCCGCGAGATCCATACGTGATTGATATGCAGCAGGCGATATCACCTGTCGCTTCAAGCCGCAACGATTACGCTATTTTTTCGGGGATTGCGCGTGTAATGGGTGTCGAGCAAGAGTTCACCGAGGGGCGCAGTGAACAGCAGTGGATAGAGTGGATTTATCAAGCGACCCGCGAGCGAGCGCAAGCTGAAGGTATGGACATGCCTGCCTATGTCGAATTCAGGAAATCCGGCTGGTTCAAGCCCGCGGCACCTGAACAACCCGTGGTGATGTTGGCAGCTTATCGCGATGATCCACTGGCTAATCCGTTATCAACGCCATCGGGCAAGATTGAAATCTACTCGGCTGTCGTGGCCGGTTTTGACTATAGCGACTGTCCCGGCCATGCCAGCTGGATGGAGCCGCTTGAATGGCTAGGGGGTGATATCGATGTATTCCCCCTGCATTTGATTTCCAACCAGCCGAAAACCAAACTTCACTCGCAGCTTGATCATGGCAGCCATAGTCGAGCCGCTAAGATTAAACAGCGTGAACCCATCATGCTTCACCCCGAAGATGCAAAAGCCAGGGGCCTGGCCAATGGAGACATTGTGCGGGTGTTCAATCATCGCGGTGCCTGTCTCGGCGGTGTGACAATTGACGATCAGGTGATGCAGGGTGTTGTGCAAATGAGCTCCGGCGCCTGGTTCGACCCGCAACAGCCCGCAAGCCCGGGCAGTTTGTGCAAGCACGGAAACCCGAATGTGCTAACGCCCGATATCGGTACCTCTCGACTCGCCCAGGGGCCGATTGCGCACACATGCATGGTGGAAATAGAAGCTTTCAGCGGGCCGTTACCTGGACTGACCGCATTTGATGCGCCTCGGACCGGTCTGCAGACGCTCGATAAGGCCTGACCAGAACCGACTTCCGGCGCGAATCTGTCTCGCTTAAATTCGATTTGACAACTACCTACCAAAGACCGGTAAAATTGCGCCGGTTTTTGATCATGGCCTGACCGGCAGCTTTAGGCCGTGCAGCATTTGCCAGTTTTCGGGCCCGAATCATTATTCCAGCCATAAAAGGAAGGTAGGGACTAGCTTTAGTCCCTTCAGAGAGCTTTTTGGCCATGCACAATTCCAGCACTGGGAACGAATAACAACCGTCCCGGCGGCGCCGTCAGGTGATGCGCTGTGGTAGCGCGAAACTGTTAGAAACTTTTTGAGTAATTTATGACACAACCGATTGCTGATGCCAGAAACATGGTTAATCTGAACCGCTACCCGATGCTCGATCTCGAGTCGGCTGAGGGCGCCGCCTTTGCGCGCAGCTGTCGCGAGGAATATCTGCAAACCGGTTTATGCATGTTGAAGGAATTCATTCTGCCGCATGTTCTGTCGGACCTGGCCGCAGAAGCCGCCGGATCCACAGGTGATGCCTATTTTTGCAAAAGCTCACACAATGCTTATTTAACCGCGGGCGACGAGGGCAGGGCCGATGATGATATAGAGCGTCGACAGGAACAAACCTTTGTTGGTTCGGTCCCCTATGATCGTATCGATCAGGGCGGTCAGCTCAATGGTCTTTACCAATGGGACCCGTTAAAGAACTTTATAGGCTACGTGTTGGGTAAGGAAACCCTGTACCGTTCGGCCGATCCTTTTGGCGCCTGTTCGATTAATGTTTTTGTGGACGGTGGTGAACACGGCTGGCATTTCGATGAATCCGAATTTACCGTTACGCTGATGCTGCAACCGCCGGAAGTCGGCGGGACCTTTGAATATCTGCCGCTTATCCGCGGTCGCGATGATGAGAAAGAATTAGTTGCCGGTCTGCTGGATGGCAAGCGTGATGGCGTGGTAGAGCTGCCATTCAGTGCCGGCACCTTGCTGATTTTTGGTGGCAATCAAACCATTCACCGGGTTACGCGCGTCCACGGCGAACAGCCGAGGCTGGTGCCGGTGTTGTGTTACAGCGAAACCCCGGGCCAGGTGAATAGTGAGTCAGTGCGCCAGTTATTCTGGGGACGCAGCGCCCCCGAGGCGGATGGTCCAACATTGTTATCGGCATAGGAGTGGGTTCAGGGGATACCAGTGGTGAAGAGGTAATTGGTATTCAGCTAGAATCGCCCTGAGCGAGACATGGAAACCTGAAGGAGATTGCAGTTTATGAGCCGTTACCAGAACCTGGTAAATCGCATGCGCAACGGTGAATGCATTTTGATCGACGGTGCCACCGGTACCGAGATGGAACGCCGGGGCGTTCCACAACTGAAAAACGCCTGGAACGGTGGGGGAGCATTGAGCGATCCGGACATCTTGCGCCAGGTTCACCGGGACTATATCGGCCATAAGGCCGAAATCATCATTTCCAATACCTTTGCGACGCATTATCACGCCCTGCGCGATGCCGGCGTGGCCGACAGGTTTGAAGCCCTTAATCGACGTGGAGTCGAGCTCGCTGTCGAGGCGCGCGCAGAAATGGATAAGCCTGAAGTACTGGTAGCAGGCGGAATTTCCTACTGGTCCTGGACGGGTGATCATCCGCCTCTCGACGAGCTGAAACCGGCGGCGACACAACAGGTGGAAATTATGGCTGCGGCAGGCGCAGACCTGATCATGCTCGAAATGATGATCGACATCGACCGCATGCTGGAAATTCTGGAAGCAGCCCAGTCGAGTGGGCTACCGGTCTGGGTTGGATTGACCTGCAGCCTCGATGACAAGGGTGTGGTGACCCTGCGTAATGGTGAGCTGCTCAGTGCAGCACTTGCGGCCATTAGTGATAAACAGGTGGACCTCGTTAATATCATGCATACCGAGGTCGAAGATATCGATGCCTGCCTCGAAGTGGTCCGCGCGAACTGGTCACAACTGGTCGGGGTATATGCACACTCTGGTGAATTCGCCGATGATAAACTGAACTTCACAAGCACCATGTCACCGGGCGAGTACTGTGCGTCCGCAAAGCGCTGGGTTGATGGCGGTCTGAATCTGATCGGCGGTTGTTGTGGTATCGGACCTCGCCACGTTCAGGTCCTTTCCGAGACCCTGTACAGCAATTGATAATTCCCGCGGCTGGCTAGTCCCGGGTGACTATCGACGGGATATGCTGCTGAACCTTGATCATCTGATTCCCCTCGAGCGGCGATAACCACTTGATTTTATGGTCAGCTCGCCGCAGGCTTCGCGCGGGCCGGTTCATTCCTGGGCGTTGTGCCTGGCATCATCGGGCCGGATAGACGAGAGCTTATGTGAATACGACACCTGTTAATAATTTGCGCGGCATTGCGTTTCTGGTCGCCGCTGGCCTGTTTCTTACGACTAATGACGGCATCTCCAAGTGGCTGGTGCCGCATTATCCGGTCGGGCAGCTACTGTTCGTGCAGGCGGCTCTGATTACGCTCATTACCGCCATTGTGATGCGCCTGCGAGGTGAGGCACCGCTCGCCGCGAGACACTGGCGTCCGCATTTCTATCGCGGTGGCCTGTATGTCATCGGCTCTTTTGCATTCGTATTCGCGCTGCGCTATCTGCCGTTTGCCGAGGTCGTGGCGATCGCCTTTGCCGGGCCGATGTTTATGACTTTGTTCGGCCGCTTTTTTCTCGCAGAATCGGTCGGCTGGCATCGGCTGGGTGCCGTATTGGTCGGTTTCGTCGGGGTCCTGTTCGTGATTCGACCGGGCACCGAGGCCATGCACTGGGCCGTTATTCTGCCATTGATTGTCGCCCTGGCCGATGCGGCACGCGACCTGGTCACCCGCAAAATGGCGGGTGGGGAATCCAGTCTGCGGATTGTTTTTACCACCGGCGGTATGCTGGCGATCGCGGGTCTGTTTACCGCTGGTTGGGGATGGCAGGCCCTGCGTTTGCAGGATCTGCTCTGGTTCGCCATCAGTGCGAGTGCTTTTGTCGTTGCGCACTTTTTGATGGTGGAAGCATTTCGTCACGGGCAGCTGGTTGCCGTCGCGCCGTTTCGTTACGTACAGATCATCTGGACGATTCTGGCCGGAATGTTGTTCTGGGGAGAGATCCCGACTGCGGCCGTTTTTGTAGGCATCGGCATTATCTGTGCCTCGGGTATTTATATCGCCTGGCGCGAAGCCACTGTCGGGCGAGCCAGGTGAAAGTGCAGGGGTTCTATTGCCGAGTTCATTATCGAGTTTCACTTGAAACTGAGCTCGGCAATGTCGCTTTCCGTCATAATCAAATGACACTCATGTCAGGCTCGATAAACGTCTAGTCGATTACCCGCACATTTCGTGGAAATCTCGTCAGGCATTCGGCTCCCGATTGAGTAACGGCCACGGTTTCGCTCATTTCCATGCCCCAGTCATCCAGCCACATACCAAGCATGACGTGCAAAACCATGTTCTGTTCGAGCACGGTTTCTTCACCCGCTCGCAAACTCACGGTGTGCTCACCCCAGTCCGGCGAATAGCCGACACCAATGCTGTAACCGATACGACTTTCCTTAACCAACCCGTGTTTATCCAGCACGGTTTGCCAGGCACGATGCACGTCGCCTGCCAGAACCCCGGGCTTTATAGATTCAAGCACCGCATCGAGGCCTTCTTCCACGGCAGCGGCCGTATCGAAAACAGTTTGCGGGCCTTTGCCCAGTTGCACGGTGCGTGCCAGGCCGGCGTTGTAACGTTTACGGGTGCCACCCAGTTCCAGTGCCACCGTTTGGCCATCGATAAATTTTTCGTCAGTCCACATGGGGTGTGCGGTGGTCGCTGCTTCACCAGCCAGGATTAATGGTGATAGTGCAGTCAGGTCACCGCCGAACTGCTCATTACCGCCGACCTGGGCGGCCACGATTTTCGACATCAGATCACATTGTCGAACACCCGGTGCAATCGTTTCATAGGCTACTGTCATCGCGCCTTCCACAAGGCGGGCCGCCTGGCGCATTACGTCAATCTCGGCACTGCTCTTTATAGCACGGCACCAGTTAACCAGCAGGTCAGCATCTATCCATTGCGCCCCGGCGACGCCGTGTTGCAGGCAATCGAGTGATTTGGGCGAGAAGAAATAGGTGTCGCTCTCGTAACCTATGCGTTTTCCCTGCAGCGACAAGTCGCAGAGATATCCGCCAACAACCTCCATCGGATGCACGCCCGCGCGTTGCACGTAATCTTCTGCGTAAGGTTTGATCGAAGTTTCCGGGAGATAGGTCGTTAGTGAGACCGCGCCTGCATCCATCTTGCGTCCCATCCAGATGGGGTCGTGATCGTGCAGCACCAACATTACCTGTGGCACATAGAAAGACCAGGCATCAAACCCGGTCAGCCAGTTCATGTTGGCGGGGTCACCAATCAGCATGGCGTCCAGGCCTCTTTCTGACATGCTGTGGCGAACCGTTTTCAGGCGTGACTGGTATTCTTCTCTGGCAAAGGCGGCCGGCATTTGTTTCCTCGGTTGAAGTGCTTGTTGATTGACGGATCAGAAACTAATTTGAGTAGAAAGACAATAGGCGAGTCAGTCAGATTAACTATTTTCTCCAGTCTTGCACCATAGCCACGATATTTGCCGAGGGGCATATGGAGGAGGAGGGGGGACAAAACCTGTCAATGGGTAACTGGTGCGATGCTAAAACGCTGGGGGCAAGTCACCTGAACCAGGTCTAAGAGTGGGTCAAGCCAACCGTAATGCTGATCTGCTCAAGTGTTTCGAGTGAGCGCTTAATCGGCAGTCATCAGGCTGTCGAAACCGGGTAGCTGCTCGAGGAACTCGTCGTGAATTTCACGACTGGCCTGGTAATACAGGAAGTCGATAAAGTCCCCCTGTGGAAAATCGCGCAGCAGTTGCGATTCGCCACAAGGATCAAGTTTGCTGGCGCATTGCAGCAGGCGGGCGAGAAAGAGACGCGGATCGGCATCGCCGATTTCGATCTGAATGGATGAACTGCTCGACTTCATTATCTCGAATTGCGTTACCTGTATCGATCGTACTTCTTCCCGGTACCAGTGCTGCAATTCCCGAACCAGTTCGGCTGCTTCGATTTCACGTTTGCCTATGGGTAGCGTGATCACCAGTCCAGAAGAAGACAGCGCAGATGAAGCCAGGCTAGAACTCCGGGCGATCTGGATCTGCGCATGCGCCTTGCATAGATCGAGCAATACGCGGCGGTTGATGCGCCGCTGCATCGCCAGCAGATTTTTGGCTTGTGGGAGTTGTTGCAGCTGTGCTTGTGCCTGGCCAACCAGTGACAGGTGTCGAGTGCTACTCGATGTAATCGCTTTCATAAATGGCCTCCCTAAACTATATGGCAGTATAGGGAAGTCGTCGCGCAATTAACTGTCGTAAATTGCCGTAAAAATATTATAATTTGGCAGAATCTATCAATATAGGTGTAAATGTGGATCAAATTGACCGAAAAATTAGTGCCGAGCTGCAAAAGAACGGACGACTGAATAATCAGGAGTTGAGCGAGAAGGTGGCATTGTCACCATCGCCCTGTTTGCGTCGGGTACGCCAACTTGAAAATAAAAATATCATCCACGGATATACCGCGATCGTCGATCAGGATGCCTGTGGCTTGCCTATAACCGCTTTTGTCTCGGTTCGACTGGAAAAGCAGAATCAGGAAAGCATCGAAATTCTGGAACGTGGCATCGTCGACCTGGATGAAGTGATCGCCTGCTACCTGATGTCGGGCACCTCGGATTATCTGCTGCATGTGCTGAGCGCTTCGCTGAAAGACTACGAATCGTTCATTCGCGACAAGCTCACGCGCATACCGGGCATGGGCACAGTCGAAACTCATTTTGCTTTCGGACAGGTCAAACGCACCCAGGTATTCCCCGGTTTCACCTGATCTGATTACGTGTCGGGTTGTAATATATTGGGTTATTCAACCAGGCAGGGAGGTCGTACCGATCCTTTTTTGATTGCAGATAAGGGAGTGTGTCACGATAGCGCGATAAAAATTCTCAACGGGAGAACCTGCAATGAAATTTGAAGGGCAATTGCTAAGCATTCACATCGCCGCAGCGGGTGGTGAGGCAATGACAGAACTGGGCGAAGCCACCTTGATCGAGGGCGTTGGCATCGAAGGTGATCGCTACGCTACGGGCCGGGGTTTTTACTCGGACAGGCCGGACATACGCGAAGTAACCCTGATCGATGAGGAAACGCTAATCGCGATTCAAAGGGACCACGATATCGAACTGTTACCCGCTGAGCATCGCAGAAACCTGACGACACGCGATGTGCCTCTCAATCATCTGGTCGGGCGGCGCTTCAAGATTGGGGAAACCATCCTGGAAGGGGGTAGATTGAATGTACCCTGTAAATATCTACAAACTTTGTTGAACAAGAAGGTATTCGTGCCACTGCTGAATCGATCCGGCCTGAATTGCCGGATCATAAAAGGCGGTAAGATATATGGCGGCGACCTGATAACTGATATTGATCATTAACAACCGCAGGTAAAGGCGGTTTGGAAACGGCCATGACGGGTTGATCGGTGTCTCGGTGCGCGAATTTAACTCCTCGGTCGGCTAAATCTCGCGCGCTAAATCGCTACCTGCCATGATGTATCGCGCTCTCAACAATCGACTCAATCTCCGCTAACGTGGCCGTGCGCGGATTGGTCGCCGCGGCGCTGTCCTGGATCGCTTTTTCGGCGATCGCGGCAGCACAATCGTGCGGTATGCCGATGTCGGCCAGGTTCTTCGGGATATTCAATTGGTCGAGCAGGTCGCAAACCCGGCGGTAAAATGCTTCGAATGAATGGTCCCCGATATTCATCGCATCGCAGATCTGCGGTATCTTGCCGGCAATTGATGCGGCATTAAATTTTAAAACCGCAGGCAATACGATTGCATTGGTCAGGCCGTGGTGAGTGTCATACTCGGCGCCGACCATATGGCTGATCGCGTGCACCATCCCCAGACCTTTTAGAAAAGCGACGCCGGCCAGACAGGATCCGCTCAGCATGCCGCCACGGGCCTCGATGTTAGAGGGTTCATTCACGGCAGTGCTCAACCAGGTGTTGATCAGGCGCAAGCCTTCGAGTGCGATACCATCGCACATCGGGTGAAATCCGGGGACGCAGTAAGCCTCGATTGCGTGCACCATCGCATCGCAACCGGTCCAGGCCGTCAGGTTTGCCGGCAGGCCGACCGTGATTTCGGGGTCGAGCAACGCCAGCACGGGTTTCAGTTGCGGGTGCCAGGTGCAGAACTTCATCATGCGTTCGACCTCGGTAATCATCGCGGTACCCTCGGTCTCGGCGCCGGTGCCTGCAGTCGTGGGGATGCAGATCAGAGGAGGAAAGGCTGCCTCGTTAGTCATGTCCGGTGGGGTCTGCTCGAACTCGAAGGCCCACAGGTCGATGTCGTTGTTAGCCACTACCGCAATCGCCTTGCCGCCATCCATGCCAGAGCCGCCACCGACGGCGACAATGCCGTCATGCCCGCCCTGGCGAAATATTTCGCGTCCGGCAGCGATTTCATCGCCACGCGGATTGGGAGAGATGCCGGCAAAGATAGCGCAGGGCAGGTCGTTATCTTCGAGCCTGTGCATGATGCTGGCGATGAAAGGCAGCTCGCGGCTGCCGCGATCGGTTACCAGCAAGGGTTTTGTCATGCCGGCATTGCGACAGAAGTCGGCAATTTCGGCGATACGTCCGGGACCATAGGCAATCGGTACCGGAAAACTCCAGTCCTGGGCTTCGAGCATGGTCATTTTATCTGGTTCTCCTGATTCTCTTGTTTTCTCGCTAGATAGAAAACACAAAGTTCGTGCTCAGCTTCAGTTTTTGTTAACAAAGTTTGAGGCGCTTGAACGCAATCAATATCAAAGTCGTATGATAGCTGCAAGTTTAAATCTCCTTATTCCAGGCCTCGCGGAATACGTTTGTGGATATCGTAGAAAGGCAGCTCAACAATTTCACAGGGCGCTGTCAGACCGCCCTCGGTTTCCACCGTCAATGTTCGCCCAATCCAGTCCGCTGGATTATCGAATCTGGCATAGCCAATGCCCACATCCAGCGTTGGTGACCACGAGGCTGCGGTAACCTGTCCGACAACCACCGCGGCTGCAAATATTACGCCATGATCAGCGGGCGTTGCAGTTTCGCATTTAAGGCCCAGCAATCGAGATCGCCTGTCGGCTGCCAGCAGCGCCTCTCTGCCAACAAAGCCTTCCTTGTCGAGGTCGATGAATTTACCCAGCCCGGCGGCATATGGCGTCATCGAATGATCAAAATCGGAAAGGTTGTCCAGAATGCCCGCTTCGATCCGGCGCATAATCATGGAAGCCATACAGCCGTATACCATGCCATGCGCAGCGCCTGCCTGCGTAACATGGTTCCACAGTCGCTTATGATCGGTCTTTTCGCCTGAGCAGTAGATTTCATAACCCCGTTCGCCAGTCCAGCCCGTGCGCGAAACATACAGCTCCTGCCCACCGATATCGAAAAAACCTGAATGGAAATACTTCATGTTTTCATCGATGGCGCCGTTGGTCGCATCGGCCATGATCTTCATCGAATTCGGGCCCTGGATCTGCAGTACCCGGGAATTCGGATCTGAGATCTTTATATCGAAACCATCACTGTGGGCAATGAGCCAGGTCTCGAGGTCACCGTCAGCTTGCACATACCAGAAACGGTCTTCAGCCATTCTGAACAGAATGCCGTCCATAAAGGTGCCGCCATCGGCGGTGCAGGCAATGGCATAGCGGCCACGTCCTGGCGCCAGGTTACCGATCCAGCGCGCGAAAATTCTTTCCAGGAAGGGGACTGCATCGGGCCCCTCGATCTGCCAGGGTTTTTCCGGTACGTCATAGAGCACCGCTGCCTTTCTCAGCTTCCAGTAAGTTTCCAGCGGATCCTGACCATTGGCAGACTCGTAGTAGCGTCCTGCAGCCACACCGAGAACGGATTCCGGGCTCGCATAGCAATCGAAATAGGGTGACTGCTGAAAACGCCGCGCACTGATGCGAGCCAGGCTACTCATAATGGTTTAAACCTCATAAATTTGTATTTAGGCATCGATGCGCTCAGCCATAGATGGAATGAACCGGCTCCTGTTTTCTGCTATGCCCAAATAATACTTCGATGAGCCCGGCGAGTGCGATAGCGGCTGCGCCCGCCCACTGTATCCACAACATGGTTTCCTCTGGAACCAGGATGGCGGCGCTGATAATCGCGACAATCACTTCCGACATGGTCAGGATACCGACGCGCCCCGGGAACAATAATTGTGACACTCTGAAAATAATACAGAAGCAGGGTAGCAGGATGAAAATAGACCAGAAGGCGGCCGTGGGAAAAGCCGCTTGCATCATCGTAAAGTCGGGTAGCGGGTCAACATAAAGAACCCCGGCGAACAGGGCGGAAATGACGGTCGTTGAAATGAAGATAAAAGCGGCCAGAGGAAGGATGGGGATATTCGACCAACGATTGAGCGTGGCCACGCCGATGGCCCAGAAAATTCCTGACAGAAAACTATAGAGATCCCCGATGTTCAGTGGGTAGTCCGGTGACTCTCCGTCTGATAGTAAGAGAAACAATCCCAGGAATGCCACGCCGATCGCAATGATACGCGCCCTGGTTAAAGGTTCGGATAACCATATTACCCCGATCAGGGTGGACCAGACCGGCGTCAGGTAATAGAGCATCGTGGCCCTGACAATGGTGGTTTCCACCAACCCGTTTGAATAGAGCGTAAACGCCATGCCGATCATGATCGCGGCGAGTAGCGTGGGCCCGGCGATACCGATTACCTTCCTGTAATGAATGACGAGCCAGGGCAGCAACACGATCAACGGGCATGCGTTAAAAAAGACGACACTCCAGGAGCCCGATAGTCCTGCGTTTTCGATGGCCCTGAGGGGGAACCAGTAAAGCCCCCATGCGGCGGCACTCAGGAAGAGAGCCAGGCTGAGGGTTTTGTCGGAGTTTTTATCTGAAAGCATAGAGTTTTCCTGTTTACCCAGATACAAACCACTCAGACATGAACCTGCAGGTATGGTAAAGCTCAGGCGTCATCAAAGTCAGGTGGATATTCGTCATTTTGCGGCAGATTATCTCCAATTTCTATCCAGGGTGCCTTCGAGCCAACAAATATGTGTTGATCCGGATGAACTTCCGGGTCCCCCTTCATTGTGCCGAAGGTGACCTGGCAAACTTCGCCTTTCCAGGACCCGGCTACATTCGATCCGCACTGGCTACAGAAAAGAAATCCGCCATCACCCGCTGCATAGGTATTGACCAACTCTTCGCCGGAGGTCCATTTGAAATTCTCCGGCTCGAATCCTGCGTAGGATCCGAATGCCGCACCGTGAGCCCTGCGGCATTGCGAGCAATGGCAATGCCAGGCAGTAGGATAGGGGCCGCTCACTTCATAAGAAACTTCACCACACAAACAGCTGCCTCGAATCGTCATGCTCCCTCCATCACCAGGACTGGTTTATTGATTACCATGGCAAACCCACAAATTCGCAACGAGTTGTCGACTATAACTTTTCCTGAGCATTACTTCCGTTTACACCCGCGACAGTACCAGAAGACCGGTAAACGTACCGCTCGTTTTTCTGCCCTTTGAATTAATACTCAATTGACATCCAAATCCACTAAAAGTAAGTTTCTCGAAGCACGAGTTTTTACGCAATTATGAAGCCCGTTTTGGTGCAACTTCGATTAGCATGGCCGATCTAAAGGTGCGTACCGATGCCGCACGCCCCGTGATCGTGCCGTTACTGAATCAACATGCCGATTCGGTGCGGGCTGAATTCATACAGGAAACAGACTAATCATGAACTACGAACTTGATCATGAAGATATTCGAGACAGTTTACGCCGCTTATGCGCGGACTTCGAAGGAGCCTACTGGCGTAAATGCGATCGCGAGCAGGCCTATCCCACTGAATTTGTGCAGGCCCTGACCGACGCCGGCTACCTCGCCGCCCTGATACCCGAGGAATATGGCGGCTCGGGACTGCCGATTTCGGCCGCGGCGGCGATTCTTGAAACCATCCATCATGCCGGCAGTAACGCGGCCGCCTGCCATGCACAGATGTACACCATGGGCACGGTGCTGCGACACGGTTCGGAACAACAGAAACAGCAGTACTTACCCGCGATCGCTGATGGCAGTTTGCGCCTGCAGGCTTTCGGTGTGACCGAACCCGGGAGTGGCACCGACACCACCGCGTTGCGCACCACTGCGCGCCGCGATGGCGATGACTATGTTGTGAACGGTCAGAAAATCTGGACATCGCGGGCCGAGCATTCGGACCTTATGTTGCTGCTGTGTCGTACCACGGCGCGTGATCAGGTCGAGAAGAAAACCGATGGATTGTCGGTATTGCTGGTAGACATGCGTGATTGTGACGAAAAATCACTGACTATTCGCCCGATCCGCACCATGATGAACCACGCTACCACCGAGGTTTTCTTCGACAACATGCGCGTGCCCGCCGAGAATCTCATCGGTGAGGAAGGGAAGGGTTTTCGTTACATTCTTTCCGGCATGAATGCCGAGCGTATCCTGATTTCCGCCGAATGTATCGGTGACGCCAAGTGGTTCACTGATACTTCCAGCCGCTATGCCGGCGAACGTAAGGTATTTGGTCGCGCCATCGGCCAGAATCAGGGTATCCAGTTCCCCATCGCCAAAGCCTATGCGCAAATGCGCGCGGCGGAACTGGTGTTGCGTGAGGCGATTCGACTCTACGAGGCTGGTGGCAACCCCGGAGAAGAGGCAAACATGGCGAAAATGCTGGCGGCGGATGCCTCCTGGGCGGCGGCAGAAGCTTGTGTGCAAACCCATGGTGGTTTCGGCTTTGCGGAGGAATACGATATCGAACGCAAATTCCGCGAGGCGCGCCTGTATCAGGTGGCGCCAATTTCGACGAATCTGATCCTGAGCTACATCGCAGAACATGTCCTTGGCATGCCCCGGTCTTATTGATTGTGACGGTGGCGATCAGCTGAAAAATCACAGGGCTGCGATCAGCAGAATGTGCTGAGCCGCAGCCTTCATGATTCATTGTCAGGATGCAGGCCAGCGTCGCCTTGATGTGCTGATGGGCCGGTCTTGCGCTTCGGTGCCACAAACGCTGGTGTCATTGACCGAAACGTGGAATGCAGCCGGGCTACTCGTCGGCGGTTGCTGTCAGTGCATCAACTACCGCTTTGGCGACGATGCGATTAAAGCAGTGTGCGGGTTGATCCATTCCGGGTGACAGGGCGCCGCCCTTGAATGCCGGGGATTGTCGACCGCGTTGCATACCCTCGATCATATCCCGGTCTTCTTCGAATATATCCAGCATGCGATCGCGGTTTTTATGGCGCAACTCTTTGTATACCGGACTGCTCGCACCGTCACCAAAGTAATACAGATCCATGCGTTCGAAGGTTCTACATTCAGACAGTGGAATTAAATGTACCGTCCACACATGATCGGCATGCACACCCATCATTATGTTGGGGAAGATGCTTAAAAACTCGGCCCGGCCTTGCTGGAAGGGCTTACTCAAATGGGAATTGTAAGGAAGGCGTGTTTCTCCGATCGCGCTGGCGTGATGTTGGCCCAGGGAAATCTGGCCTGAAGCCGAACCCTCGATCAGCAGAGGGCGATGGTCACGCAGAGGGGAATAACTATGCAGATCGGTGTGCACGAAGGGAAGATGATATCCGTCAACGTGATTTTCCTGGGCGAATTTCCAGTTGCCCTGTAATTCAATTTCCCAGAACGAGTCAGAGCCTCCATGGGCGTAAGCGTCGAAATCAAATTCATGCCAGTGACGGGTGACCGGCTCGATAAAGCGATCAAAATCGGGCGCTTGCCCATCGATGTTGACGAAGATCATTCCGGCAAAAATATGGCTTCGTACTTCTTGCAATCCATGCAGTGCATTATTGAAATTATTGTCACTATGGACGCCTTCACCGTTAATGTGGGGTGTGGCTTGCAGTTCGCCGGATGCACTGTAGCACCAGCCATGGTAGCGGCAGGTGATCAGGCGTTTGATCGGTCCGGGTTGTTCCACCAGCTTCATCCCGCGATGCGAGCAGACATTGTGAAAAACCCGAATGGTGCTATCCCTGTCGCGAACTACCAGCAGGGGAAGATCGATAATGTCGACCGGATGAACCCAGCCGTCGCCGGACAGTTGTGCGAGAGTGGCAAGGCAAAACCAGGTTTTTGCCAGCACCTGGTCACGCTCAAACGTTGCAAATGCCGATGAGTTGTATGCCATATTCGGCAAGCCGGTCAAATTCTCCAGCGGCTGGCGGAAACTGTCAGCGTTAAATTCTGTATCTTTATTTATTTTGTTCAACATTCCGCTTTCTCACCACCTGGCTAAGGTATCGTTGAGGCCTGCCGATTCCAACTTAGGTCAATGAAGCTATTGCTCCGGCTTATGAACTTTGTCCCGCATTATAACCTGCTGCGTAGGGATGGCGTTGCAAGCGGGTCATTAAATGTGACACATGGCGAAGTGACGGAGTTGAAGGCATTAATCCTGGATAGCCTGTTTCTGCTTCGCCCGATGTTCACGCCAACTGATGAATATCCCGCCGCCGATGATCAACGCAATGCCGAGGCCGCTTGGCGTAGAGATTATCTGGTTGAACGCCAGGTAGTCGTAGATTGCGGCAAATGCCGGCGTCGCAAACCAGAAGGGGGCGACGAAGCTGGCGTCACCGCGTTGCATGGCAAGGATGTTGGTGGCCTGCACACCGATCATCAGAAAGCCGATCAGAATGATCAGCAGCCATTGCGCTGCGGTGGGTGTCTGCCAGACGAAACCGATAACGACTGCAGATATGGCGGCGCCAATCATATTGTTGATGATGAGTATGCGCATTACCGGTTCTCGCCCGCTGAGTTGTTTGATGAAGATGATTTCGAAACCGATGAATACGGCGGCAAGCAGTGCAATCAGCGCCACCGGCTGAAATGCCGAGGTGCCGGGGCGGGTGATCAGCAAGGCGCCGATAAGGGCGATTATGGCAGCGCCCCAGCGCCGTGGTCCGGCTCGTTCCTTTAGCATGAAAACCGATAGCCCCAGAGTGACGATGATGCTGAGAAAGCTGATGGCGGTGGCATCGGCAAGCGGCATAACAATCGCGGCCGTGAACAGGCAGGTGACGCCACACCAGCCTGCGATGCCGCGCCGCAGATGCAGTCCCCAGGGAACCCGGTCGAAAGAGACCGGTTTGATGAGAACAACCGTGCTCAGGAATAGCAGGGCGACAATGAAGCGCGCCGCGGAGATTTGCATCGGGTGCAGCGCTGGACCCAGTGTGTCCGTGCCCAGCAACTTGGCCACCAGCGACAGCAGCGCGAACAGGGCCACCGAAATGAGAACCAGGATAATGCTTTGCGTTGTCGGGTGCAGGCGTGGCATCAGAGTTGGTGAAACATATCAGTAGAGCGCCAGCTTGAAATTTTTGCTCGAGTTTAATGGCGGAATCATGTGTTTAATTTTTTTTGCTAATCAATTGGAAAGCGGAGACTAATGAGTCAGCGGACTTGATGCAATCTGAATAGCCTTTTATCAGGCGAGCCGACAGCAGCAATTGTTGTGCTCGGTAATTATCTATTTTTAGTAACGCCCGCTGTTTTCCATAGTCTCGTGCCCGGCAGGAACAATACCGGGCAAGGTAATATGACCTCCGATAGCACAGGCCATGCGGTCTTTTTGATGAATGCAGTATGACTCCGGTGATTATGCTCGCACTTATCTTGGGTCAAAAATATTGATCCAAAGGCGAGAGAAATAATATTTTATTAAAGCCGGATATCAGGGCAAAATACAGAATCGCTTCTTTGATATAGCGTGCGCTAATCTGGCGCATACAGGTCCAAAAACGAGGGTTAATGAATGATTCGCAATGGTGAACAGAACA
>Ga0102815_10001221_pt1 | contig 16288 bp, 20 predicted proteins | sample ColrivemetaGS759_FD_79113 | JGI IMG/M metagenome (GOLD analysis project Ga0102815, IMG submission 79113) | Estuarine microbial communities from the Columbia River estuary - Ebb tide ETM metaG S.759 | ecosystem: Environmental > Aquatic > Marine > Intertidal zone > Estuary | place: USA: Columbia...
CCTTCGGTCGCCTGCGCCCGCTGCACACCAACGCTGTCATCTTTGCTTTCGGTGGCTGTTCGCTGTTCGCCTGCTCCTACTACGTGGTGCAACATACCTGCCACGTCAAACTGGCCTTTCCGGCACTTGCCGCGTTCACTTTCTGGGGTTGGCAGGCCGTTATTGTTCTGGCCGCGATCACCTTGCCGATGGGGTTTACCAGCAGCAAGGAATACGCCGAACTGGAATGGCCGATCGATATTCTGATCACGCTGGTCTGGGTCAGTTACGCAGTGGTTTTCTTCGGCACGATTATGCGCCGCCGCGTATCGCACATCTATGTGGCCAACTGGTTTTTCGGTGCCTTCATCATCACCGTTGCGGTGCTGCATGTGTTCAACAGTGCAGCGATCCCTGTCTCCATGTGGAAATCTTACTCAGCCTACGCCGGCGTCCAGGACGCGATGGTGCAATGGTGGTATGGCCATAACGCGGTCGGCTTCTTTCTGACAGCGGGTTTTCTCGGCATCATGTATTACTTCGTTCCCAAACAGGCCGGACGCCCGGTTTATTCCTATCGCCTGTCGGTGGTGCACTTCTGGGCATTGATATTCACCTATATCTGGGCTGGTCCGCATCACCTGCATTACACCGCCCTGCCCGATTGGGCCCAATCGCTCGGCATGATAATGTCACTGATTCTGCTGGCACCGTCCTGGGGCGGCATGATCAACGGCATCATGACCCTGTCCGGCGCCTGGCATAAGCTGCGCACCGACCCGGTGCTGCGCCTGTTGGTAGTATCCATTTCGTTTTACGGCATGTCGACCTTCGAGGGTCCGATGATGGCGATCAAGACGGTCAACGCTTTGTCGCACTATACCGACTGGACCATCGGCCACGTGCATTCGGGTGCGCTCGGATGGGTCGCACTGGTGACCATGGGCGCTATGTACTACCTGATTCCACGCATGTATGGACGTGAACTCTACAGCCTCAAGCTTGTCGAGATGCACTTCTGGTCGGCGACCATCGGCATCGTGCTTTACATCGCCTCGATGTGGGTAGCCGGTATCATGCAGGGCCTGATGTGGCGCGCAATCAACGAGGATGGCACGCTCACCTACAGCTTTGTCGAATCAGTACAGGCGATGCATCCCTATTACATCGTCCGTACCTTCGGCGGCGCCTTCTTCCTGTTTGGCGCCGTTGTCATGGCTTACAACCTGTGGCGCACCATCGCCGACGCCACACCGGTCGAGGTTGAAATTCCCGCACCGGCTAGCGCCCACTGAGCAGAGGACGAAATATCACTATGGCTTCAGCACACGACAAAGTTGAAAAGAACATCGGCCTGATGATTATCCTCGTCATTGGCGTCATTTCGATAGGCGGTCTGGTTCAAATCGTTCCGCTGTTTTTCCAGGATTCGCTGACCGAACCGGTCGCCGGACTGGAACCCTACTCCGCACTGCGTCTGGAAGGACGTGACATTTACGTGCGCGAAGGCTGCTACCTCTGCCACTCGCAAATGATCCGTCCGTTTCGCGCTGAAACCGAGCGCTATGGACACTACTCGGTAGCCGGCGAATTCGTCTACGATCGTCCATTCCTGTGGGGTTCGAAGCGTACCGGCCCGGATCTGCACCGAGTTGGCGGCCGCTACAGCGACGACTGGCATCGCGTACACATGACCAATCCACGAGACGTGGTACCCGAATCGATCATGCCGGGTTACCCCTGGCTCGCCGAAAACGAGCTCGACGATAGCGATATCAAAACCAAGATGGAAGTCTTGCGCACGCTGGGTGCACCTTACAGTGACGAGGAGATAGAGGGTGCAGCAAAAACGCTCGAAGGCAAGACCGAGCTTGATGCCCTGATCGCCTACCTGCAAGGCCTCGGTATCGAGCTGCAGACGAGGAAATGACGATGACCTTTACCCTGCTGCAATCGCTTTGGTCCATCGTGGTGCTGGTCACCTTCATCGGCATTGTGTTCTGGGCCTATAGCAGCAAACGCAAACAGGCGTTTGATGAAGCCGCGCTCCTGCCCTTTGACGATGAGCCGTCAAACGACAGCGACCAACCTTTCCCGCAAAACAAAAATTCATCGGAGTAGATAGATGGCCGATTTTAATAGCGATTTCTGGCACTGGTATATCGCCATTCTGACCGTCATCAGCATACTGGCCTGTGTATGGCTGTTGCACTGGATGACGACCGGACACAAGAAAACCGATACGGTCGAGGATACCGGCCACGTGTGGGACGGAGACCTGACCGAATTGAACAACCCCCTGCCGCGTTGGTGGCTCGGTCTGTTCTATATCACCATCGTCTTCAGCGCTTTCTACCTGCTGCTCTACCCGGGTCTGGGCAAGTTCGGCGGTATCCTCGGCTGGACATCCGAGGGCGCCTATGAAGAAGAGGTCGCGACCATGGATGCCAAAGTCGGCCCCTTGTTTGCGCGCTACCAGAAAACCTCGATTCTTGATCTGACCAAAGATGAAACCGCGCTCAAGGTCGGTGAGCGCCTGTACGCCAATTACTGTACTACCTGCCACGGCTCGGATGCGCGCGGTGCGCGCGGTTATCCCAACCTGCGCGATGGCGACTGGCTGTGGGGCGGCTCCCCCGCGGAGATCAAGACCACTATCATGCAAGGTCGTCAGGCTGCGATGCCAGCATGGGAAGCAGTGCTCGGCGGTGAACGCGGTGTCGACGAGGTTGCCCAGTATGTTCTAAGCCTGTCGGGGCGAGCCACCATTTCAGAGCTGGCAGCGCAGGGAAAGACCAAATATGAAATGTTTTGCGTTGCCTGTCACGGAGCTGATGGCACCGGCAACACTGCACTCGGCGCGGCGAACCTGACCGACAACATCTGGTTGTACGGAGGGTCACTGACCCGCATCTCGCAATCTATCGCCATAGGGCGCAACGGCAAGATGCCCGCTCAGGGAGAATTCCTCGGAGAGGCCAAGGTACATTTGTTATCGGCCTATATCTACAGCCTGTCGCAGCAGCAGTAATGCCTTCACTTACCCCGGACGGAATACCGAGATCCCAGCAGGCGATCTCGGTATTGTGGCCATCGTTCATCGTCGCGATCGTCGCCAGTGGCGTCTTTTTTTCAGCCTTCGATCCGCGTGACCTGATCCCGTTTAACCTCGATATCGACATCAGCCCTGTGGCGGCCTACAGCATCGGCTTTCTCCTGTTCTGGTTGCTCGCACTTCTGTCCAGCTTCGGTACGCTGTACTTCACTATTTCTAACTGTCGCTTTCTTAATAAGCAGGGAGACTAGCCGCCGCAAGGCAGTAAAGGCGAATGGCAACTACTGAAGCACCCCCCGGCGAACCCGTCCTCTACGAGGCGCACAAAAAAATCTACCCTCGTGAAGTCAGCGGCTACTTCACTCGCTTGCGCGTTATCTCGCTGGTAACCCTGCTCGGCATCTACTACATCACACCCCTGTTGCAGTGGGATGGCCGCCAGGCAATTCTGTTCGACTTGCCGGCGCGCAAGTTTTACCTGTTTGGACTGACCCTTTGGCCACAGGACTTTATCTACCTGGCCGCATTGTTGATCCTCGCCGGTCTGGCGCTGTTTTTCTTCACCGCGATGCTTGGTCGGGTGTGGTGCGGCTATGCCTGCCCGCAAACCGTGTGGACCGAAGCCTACCTGTGGATGGAACGCAAGATCGAAGGCACGCACAATCAGCGTAAGAAGCTCGACAAGGCACCCACCAGCGCCGCCAAGATACGCATTAAAGCGCTCAAACATACGGTCTGGATCGCCTTCTCGCTTTGGACAGGGTTTACCTTTGTTGCCTATTTCACGCCCATCGATGAACTCGCCGCCGAACTGCTCAGCCTGAGCCTCGGCCCCTGGGAGACCTTCTGGATCCTGTTTTACAGTTTTGCCACCTATGGCAATGCCGGTTTCATGCGCGAGCAGGTTTGCAAGTACATGTGCCCATACGCGCGCTTCCAGAGCGCCATGTTCGATTCCGATACTCTGATCGTGGCCTATCATCCAGAACGCGGTGAACAACGGGGTTCGCGACGTCGCGGTGTTGAGCCTGCAACGGTCGGCCTCGGAGACTGCATCGACTGTAATGTCTGCGTGCAAGTATGCCCGACCGGTATCGATATCCGTGATGGCCTGCAATACGAATGCATCGCCTGCTCGGCCTGCATCGACGCCTGCGATGAAATCATGGACAAGATGTCCTACCCGCGCGGTCTGATTCGCTATACCACCGAGAATTCAGCAATCGGTAAAGGTCAGAAAATCCTGCGCCCACGCATCATGGTTTACGCCGCCATTCTGCTGTTGCTGAGCGGATTGCTGGTAACTCACGTAGCGCAGCGCGTAGCGCTCGATCTGGACGTAATCCGTGACCGTAACACGCTTTATCGTGAAACTCCGGAAGGCCTGATCGAAAACGTCTACACCCTGAAAATCCTGAACATGGATTCAAAACCGCATCGCTACACGTTGTGGGCCGAGGGCATTGATGGCCTCAAACTGGTGAGTGATCAGCCGGAAATAGAAGTCGAGGAAGGGAGCGTTTTTGAAATGGTGGTGCGTTTGCAGGCCGACGAATACAATCTCGAGGCGCGCAGCGTGGAAGTCAACTTCCATCTGCAGGCGCAGGATAGCAATCATCTAAACGCGAGCAGGGAAGCACGCTTCGTTGGACCGGGGAGTTCCTGATGAGAGTCAAGGCCTGATGCGGCCCACTGACAGCACAGCCGATAGTGAAACCAATGGCCAGATCCGGCACTGGAAACAGGAACCGCTGGTGTGGCTGTTGATCGTGATTCCGTCCACGGCCATCGTCATGGGCGTAGTGATGATCACGCTGGCCATACAATCCTGGTCCGGGCTGGTAGTCGACGACTACTACCGCAAAGGCAAACAGATCAACCTGGTGCTGGCGCGTGACCAGTTCGCCCACGAGCTCGGCCTTGTTGCCGGCCTGAGCCTTGATGATGCCGGCCGTGTCAAGATTCGCTTCGATCCCGACGTCAGCGTCATTCCGGGCGAACGCATCGAACTGCGCCTGGTGCACGCTACCCGTCCGGGCCTCGATCAGGACCTGATGTTCGAAAATCACCAACTTCACCAGCTCGAAGCCGGGCTGCAATTACCCGGACCCGGACGCTGGAATGTCTTCCTGCAAACCGAGGACTGGCGTCTGACCGGATCATTGCAATATCCACAGGACCGACAGACGCGCTTAACACCCAACTATATTGCCCCTGAAACGAAAGCCGAGTAACCCATAACCCATGCCGGCTGAACTGACATTTGCAACCGCACTAATCGTCGGCCTGCTTGGCTCTACCCATTGCCTCGGGATGTGCGGCGGTATTGTCGCCGCACTCAACCTGGGGATCGCCGATGATTTCAGTAAGCGCCCGGTATCATTGCTAGGCTATCAACTCGCCTACAACGCCGGTCGAATCTGCAGTTACGTTCTGGTCGGCTTGCTGGCAGGCACACTCGGCGCCAGTCTCGCGCAACTCGGCGTCAGCCCGGTGGCGGGCAAATTATTCGCAGCAGCGTTCATGATAGCGCTCGGTCTCTATCTCGCTAACTGGTGGCGTGGCCTGGCCGTGCTGGAAAAACTTGGCTTGCATTTGTGGCGGCATATCCAACCATTGGCACAGCGCCTGTTTCCGATTCAAAGCCCGTTTCAGGCGTTTTTGCTGGGTAGTCTTTGGGGCTGGCTGCCCTGTGGCCTGGTGTATGCCGTTGTGGCCTGGTCACTGACCACCTCAAACAGCATTGACGGTGCGCTGCTGATGCTCGGTTTTGGACTCGGAACCCTGCCGGCCATGTTACTCGCCGGGAACGCATTCAGCTATTTGAAGGAATGGGTCCAAGCCCCCGCGGTACGCACCTCGGCCGGCGTTTTGATCATGGCTTTCGGCATCTACAGCGCGGCTACTAGCTTAAACCGACCAAATCATCAACATCACAATCATACCGGCTTGAGCTCAACCTCCCGCTGCCAGCAACTCGGTGAGGCCGATTGGACCCGGGTGCCGGCAATTTTGCGCAAGGTAGCATGATCCAGAATCTGGACCTCGCGCCGATTAACCTTGAGGACACCGCATTCCTGGAAGCGGGTCAGGGTCCGACTCACCGTTTCGACTGCTAGTCCCAGGTAGCAACCAATATCCTGGCGCGACATCGTCAACACGAAAGCCTCGGCCGAGTATCCTCTCGACCGGTAGCGAGAGGCAAGATCATCGAGAAAACTGGCGATACGGCCATCGGCATCCTTGCGCGCCAGCATCAGTACCAGGTTGTGATCGCGCTGCATTTGTTCGGCCGTAATTTTCATCAGATTGACACCCTGTGCCTTACCACCCAGATAGGTATGCGGAAAACGGCACAACGAAGTGGTTTCCAGCGTAATGGCTGAAGACATGCGCTGCTGTCGCTCGGTTGTATCCATACCGAACACATCCCCAGGCAGATAAAAACCCAGTACCTGCTCCTCGCCATCTTCGGTGACCAGGTAGCTTTTGACAGAACCACTGCGCAGTACATAGAAACAGTCCGCCTCTTCGCCCTCCCGATACACGTGCTCCGACTTGCGATTGATCTTCTTGGCGTGGCTGAGTTGTTGCTGTGCTTCAGGACTTTCCAGTAACTGCAGACCGAGGCATCCGCCTCGCGGTTCGCAGATATGGCATTCATGGACAAAGTGAGGTGACTGAACCTGGGTAAGCATGTCGACTCCGTATTATTTAGCTCTAATTTGATGCGCTCATCATGACGCCTCCCTAAATTCCTGACCATCGGGGTTTTCCTGATGGGCATATAGGGGCATACCAGATACCATAAGCCTAACCATAACTATGAAGCCGAAGCACACCAAGCGAGCACAAGTGATTCAACGCCAACCTTTCAATCAGCTGTTTCTGATCATGGCCTCCGCTGCACTGCTGGTCAGCGCGATCTCGATCGTCAGTCTCTACAACACGGCCATCGAACAACACAGTCTGCGCCTGGTCGAAACGGTCAAAGGTCAGGCGCGCTTGATCGAAGCTATTGCGATGTTCGATAATCTCGAAACCAACGACAATAACCCCTCTCTGGCACGGCAATCGACGCTGGAAAAAGTAGCTGCTGCCTATCAGGAATTCGAAGGTTTCGGTACTAGCGGTGAATTCGTCATAGCGCGGCAAAATAACAACGAAATCCAGTTTGTGCTCAGCCTGCGACATTCCCAGACACCCAAACTACAAACCATTCCATTCAACGGCCTCTGGGCGGAGCCGATGCGACGGGCCTTGTCCGGAAAATCAGGGGTGATGACCGGACTGGATTATCGTGGTGTCGAAGTACTTGCCGCGCACGAGCCAGTTTCGATTCTCGATCTCGGTCTTGTCGGCAAGATGGACATCAGTGAAATTCGCAGACCTTTCGTGATAACGAGCCTGGTTGCCTTCGGCACGACTATTCTGATTATTTTTATTGCCAGCCGCCTGTTTTTCCGCGTATCACGGCCTATCGAACACATCATCGATAAACAGGCTGAAACGTTTCGCACACTTGCCGAGACCGCCCAGGAGGGAATCATCCTGGCCAGCACCAGCGGAATCATTGAATTTGTCAATCCGGCCGCCGAGAAGATTTTTGGTTACCAGCCGAAAGAACTGATTGGCGCTCCACTCAAGTGCCTGATGCCGAAAGAAACAAGCCTGGCGCACGACGGCTATATGCAGCGCTACCTGCAAACCGGCTTCCCCAGAATTATCGGCATCGGTCGGCAGCTTGTCGCCAAACGCAAGGACGGTACGCGCTTCCCAATCTACCTCTCGATCGGTGATATCAGGACCAGCGATGCGCGCCTGTTCGCGGGCGTCGTTATGGACATCAGCGAACAACAGCAAATGCAGCGGGAAATTCTCGAAATTCCGGTGAGTGAACAACGCCGCATCGGCCAGGAATTGCACGACGGGTTGGGACAGCAACTCACCGGTCTCGGGTTGCTCGCCACCAGCCTGCTCAATAAAGCCAGCAAACCGGAACACGAACTCGCCACTAAACTGGCTCATGGATTGCGCGAGGCCGTTGGGCAGGTGCGCGCACTGTCGCGCGGTCTGATGCCGGTAGATATTGATGCCGAAGGTTTTACCAATGCCCTGGAAAACCTGGTTAAGGAGATTCGTTCGCAAAGTAACATGCGGATTTTTCTGACGCTGAATGAACGCATTCAAATCCTCGACAACAGCAGTGCACTGCACCTCTACCGCATCGCCCAGGAAGCCCTCAACAATGCCATAAAACATGCCCATGCTAATCGCATTGAGGTCTCGCTAGGACTGGTCGGAGACCGTGGCTGCCTGGCGATACGCGATAACGGCCGGGGCTTCGATGCTGAGCCACAAAAGTCAGCTGGCCTCGGGCTGCGCATCATGCAACATCGCTGCAGCATGATCGATGCCGAGTTCGAAATCCTCTCCTCCGCAGAACACGGCACTGAGGTAAGATGCTACTTCATGGTAGAAACCTGAGCGGATAACCACAATCTATGCCAAGAATCCTGATAGTTGACGATCACCCGCTGGTGCGCACCGGTTTCGCGCAGCTCATCGGTGACTGTCCCGATCTCGAAGTTTGCTGCGAAGCGGCAGACATGGCCGAAGCACTCAGACTGATCGACAGCAATCCTCCGGACCTGGCGATTATCGACCTTTCGCTGGCCGGTGGCAGTGGTCTCGATCTAATCGAGCGCGTCAAATCACGTAACCCGAATATATTGATGCTGGTTGCATCAATGCACGATGAAGCCCTCTACGCAGAGCGCGTACTGGCAGCCGGAGCGCGCGGTTATATCAACAAGCAGGAAGCCCAGGAAAGTATCATTCGCGCCATTCGCCAGGTACTGGCTGGCAAGGTATACCTGAGCGAAGCCATGACCGATCGTCTGCTGAGCGGCCTGGTCGACGTACGTGATGAGAAACGCGACATCGAGCGCCTGTCCAACCGCGAGCTGCAGGTATTCGAACTGATCGGACAGGGTGTTCCTGTCAGCCAGATAGCCAGCCAGTTAAACCTCAGTATCAAAACCATTGAAACCCATCAGGCTCACATCAAGAAGAAGCTCGGACTCGGATCCGCACACGAGCTGACCCAGCGCGCCATTCGCTGGGTGATGGACCAGGAGTCCTGAAAAGCCTTTCTGCGCGCGGCGTTTTAATCGGTAACCGTGCCTCCAAGACCATCCCGCTAACCATCCCCCAGTCACTCCGACATCACACCATCAGGGCTCGCTTGCGAGATGAAATTCGGTCTGGCAGATTTAGCATAAACACGTACAATCGGCTTCATACCTGCCAGGTATTGATACAAATCAACACGATGATTGCTAACAGACGGCATCATTGGAGTACCCCTGCAATGGAGAGTAACAATGAAATATAAGAATATTCTGCTGCACCTGGACAACAGCAGCGGCTGTCGCAACCGGTTGGAGGTCGCTTTCGGGCTGGCGCAGAAATTTGACGCCTCGCTAACGGGAATGCTGGTCGTGCCAACCTATGTCGTGCCTTCTTATATCGAAGCGCAGATCAGCGTTGATGTCATGACCGATGTCACTGAAAAAGCGCTGGCAAGGGCTCGTGAAACGGTCGCCGGCTACCAGCAACTGGCTGATAAGGCCGGCGTGACATTGCAGGCCGAGGTGGTCGAAGGTGAGATCATTCCGATATTGCGCGAACATTCGAAGTATGCCGACCTGTTGATACTCGGTCAGGATCATCCCGAGGACCCGGACAACAACAGTTATGGGCTGGCTGATGTGCTGCTGTTTGACGGTGCCTGTGCCTGCATGGTGGTACCGCATAGCGGCAAGCTCGAGCTTCCCGGGAGTCGGGTATTGCTGACCTGGAATGCCAGTCGCGAATCCGCGCACGCACTGCGCGAAGCCATGCCACTGCTAACGCGCGCCGATGACGTCGTGGTGTTGTCCTCGGAACCGGACGATGGCAACTACGAAATGGCAAATGGTCATCCGCACGCACAGGCATTGATGAACCTGCTCAGCTCTCACGGCATCAACGCTGTGTCGAGCGGCTTCGGCGACGCCGATCTCGGTGCCAGTGAAGCCATCATCGGCCAGGCAGCGGACATGAACGCCGATCTGATTGTCATGGGTGCCTACGGCCACGCGCGCCTGCGCGAAATAATCCTTGGTGGTGTCACACGTGATTTGCTTAAACGCGCGCCCACCTGCCTGTTGCTAGCTCACTAGTTGCCGGCACAAGTTGCAAGCCAGCTAACCGACAGCCTGCTGCTCGAAGAAGGACGCACCGCTCGGAATTTCGGGCGTTTCCATGCTGAACGCAACCGAGCGAATGACCCCCGGTTCACGGCCACGCACAATACGCCCGGCGTGTATGCTTGGTAGAGCGCAGGGTGCCAGCGGCACGGCATCGGCCGCCGTCAGCGTGGCGATGTAAAGCGAACGCGGGCGTTGCGTCAGGTTCTCTGAAGAAGCGTGTAGCGCTCGCGTATGCATCAGACAGAGACTGCCGGCCGGGCCGAGACATTCAACCGCGCTGCTCTCGCACTGCCTTGCAACTTCGTCGGCAACCGCCCCGGTAAAACGACCATCCTGCCACAGTGAATACAGTTCTCCCCGGTGAGATCCCGGCACGACTCGTGCCGGGCCGATCTCGCTGTCGATATCGTCGAGGAAAAGCATGGCAGTGATGCAATCGTCATTGCTATGCGGATCAAAGGTGAAATCCTGGTGCCACTTCACCGTCGTGCCGCTGCCCGGTAGCTTGCTGTTGAGTTTACCGTGATGGAAGCGCAGGTTTTCACCAAGCAGATCGGCCACAGCTTCTAGCATCGGTCCGCCTTCGATCAGGCTGCGAAATTCATCTGAGATCTCTTCTGGCGAAGCAACCCTGCGTAGCGCCGGTGCTGCCGCGGTATGTCCGGGTTCGACGTCGAAGCGCGGCCGGCCATCCAGCATTTCACCAAACGGGCCGCCGTGCTCACGGGATTCCTCAATCCAGCGCTGATGCTGCGCGCGCAACGGCTCGAGAGCCTGTTTGCTGTAGGCCGACTCGAGTACGATAACGCCGCGCTCCCAGAACTCGGCTTGCTGTGCTTCGGTTAACATATGTTCCCTCGCGATGCCCGATTGGCTCGTTCAATAACTGCGTTTCCGGCTTGCGCCATGATAAAGAATATCGGCCCAGTTCTGATTGACTCGCTGACGTTCGACAACAGCTTGCGGATCCATGTCGGCGGATGGTCGCGCCAGCTCGATAAAATCCGCATCGCTGCATTCGCCGCGCATCGGTAGCCAGTAGTTCTCTCCCAGCACCTGACGCCCACCCTTTGGAACATAGGCTTGAATGGCATAACCGGCTCGTCGCTGCGAGCTACGATTCGGGCGCGAGCCATGGATTGTCCTGGCATGATGTAACGACATCTGTCCGGGCTTCAGGATCAGATCGACCGCCAGTGACTCGTCGACACCCTCTATTTGCTGACCGCGGGTTAGAATATTGTCTTCGTGAAAGGTTTCTTCGTGCCTGTGGATCGGATTTTTATGGCTACCCGGAATCATGCTCATACAGCCCATTTCGAGGTTACTCGCTGACAGTGCCAACCAGGGTGTTACGAAATTCTGCGGCTCGATGCCCATGTAGGTCGCGTCCTGGTGCCAGCTGACATAATGTTTGCTTTGAGGCTCCTTGATGAACAATACACTACCCCACAGCGAAAAACTGTCACCGATCAGATCTTCGACCGCGTCCAGTATCAATGGGTGATGTACCAGCTCATCGAGAAAGCTGAACGCGAGGTGAGGGTTATTACGATTCTCGGCATTGAGGTCGTCCGGATACCCGGTCTCAGCGACCTGCAGGCGCTGCAGGTATCCTTCGGCCTCATCCTCGGACATGATATCAACAGGCGCGACAAAGCCTTGCTCATGGTATTGCTCGACCTGTTGCTTGCTAAGAAACCCGGGCACTGTCTGTCTCGACTACATCGATTGGGAATGACTGGATATTAGCGTAAACTCGGCCCCGACTCATAGCAATAATATTCAGCTTTCCGCCATGCAAAAACTCGACAAAAAGACACTTATCGGAATTCGCGACCAACTCGCCAGTTACGCCTGGGAAGACGCCGAAATCACCGAGCTGGTCGATCCCAAACTCGGCATCATTACCGGCTTTCAGGAATTGCTCGACCAGCTTGAGTTTTTGCGTAAAGTCGACCTTGGCTCGACGCCACCGGCCGGTGATATTTCCACAAAATGAACACGCCACTGGCCTTCGCACCAATCACCGAACTATCCCGCCGCTTGCGCGCGGGAGACGTCAGCACGACACAATTAATCGATGTATATGCCGAACGTATCGAGCGTTATGCCGATATCAGCAAGGCGTTTATTTCGCTTGACCTCGAGGCCGCCAGGCGCAAAGCCGAAATGGCCGATAACAGCGCAAATTACAGCCCAAATTACAGCCCAGATAACAACACAGACAATCAGCTCGCACTCAAGGGCATCCCCTATGCCTGCAAAGACCTGTTCGACGTAGCCGGTATGGTAACCACCGGCGGATCACGCGTACTGCAGGACGCGGTTGCAGAGCATGACGCCGACACCATCCAGGCCATGAATCAGGCAGGTGCGATTTGCCTCGGCAAGAATAACCTGCACGAGTTCGCCTATGGTGCCACCGGCGAAAACGTTCTCTATGGTACTGCGCCCAATCCCTACGATCACTCGCGCCTGGCCGGTGGTTCGAGTAGCGGCTCGGCCGCAGCGCTCGGATTCGGTCTCTGTGCGGCAACGCTTGGCACCGACACCGGCGGTTCGGTGCGGGCACCGGCCGCGCTCTGTGGTCTGGTTGGCTTCAAGCCCACTTTCGGACGTATCAGTACCGCAGGGGTGCTGCCCTATTCGTGGACGCTGGATCACGTTGGCACCCTGACCCGCAGCGCAGCGGATGCGGCGATCCTGTTCAAGGCGCTGCTGCCCGGGGCGCGTGACATTTCCAATGTCGACCTGCAAGGTCAGGTAATCGGTATACCCCGAGAGTTTTTTTTCGCGCGCTGCGATAGCGAAATCCTCGACAGTATCGATGCTTTGATGGTCTTTCTACGCAGCGCAGGCGCCGAACTGACGCCGATCAGCATGCCATCGATGGAACATACGCGCACCGTATCACTCACCGTGCAAATGCCCGAGGCACTGTCGTTTCACAATCGCTATCTCGAGGAGCGCGGGCACTTGTACAGTCAGGATTTCCGCGCGGGCCTCGCACTCGGCCAATGCCTGCTCGCCGAACAGTACATTCGTGCCAAACGCTTTATCGAACGTTACAGGCGCGAGATGGACGCCATATTTGCCGACGTCGATCTAATCCTGACACCCGCGACACCGGTCATCGCGCCGCCCATCGGCGCAGTCGAGGTCAGCGTGGACGGCAGTTCCGAAGCGGCCGGCAACGCCATCACTCGCTATACCTCCTTCTTCAATATGACCGGCCACCCGGCCATTACCCTGCCCTGCGGCATGCACAGTGCCGGATTGCCGGTCTCGGCTCAGTTCATCGGCAAACACTACGCTGACGAACAGCTACTTGCTCTGGCAAGCCGGATCGAAGCGGCCTACGATTTCACCTTGCCGTTACCTGAACTGAGCTGAACTTTTATCTTTGCACCACATAGGGCCGGACGATCAACCTGGTGCGGGCGTGAGTACCGTCAGATCCCCTGTGTCAGCAGCCGCTTGATCAGCTGCTGCATATCCGCATCACCCAGTCCTTCGCGCTCGGTTAGCGAGCTACTCAAATTGGCGGCACTCGGCATCACCCTGGATTTTTGACGAAACAAAGTTAATGCCTCACCCTGCCCGGCAATGCAATCACGCATCACCATCGGGCTCAACATCGCCGCAGATTCCAGCACCGGACACAGCGCGATGTTGTGCACTGCGGTCAACCACTTCGGACCGATAAACTGTGGTGGCATGCTGCCCTTATTCAGACGCAACAAACGTTCCGCCGTCGCGCGATAGAAATCAAGAAAAGAGTTGCCCTGGCGAAACATCAGGAAGGCATTGTGCACCTTGACGAAAGCGCGCAATCCTTGCCGTTCATCCTGCTGGATCCAGACCTCCCGACCAAGGGCATATTCGGAGTCCGGCAATACAAAATCGTCAGGATTGAAAATCAGGAAATCGGCATCGCACCAGACCACGCAGTCGTAACCTTCGGCGAGCCCCTGCTGCAGGCTCACCAACCGTGCCAGGTCACTTCCAATTACCCGCTGCGCGCGGGTTTTTTCGAGCAGTTCTGCATCCAGCGAAGCAAATATTTCATCGCCGATAAAGCGGTAATCATAACCCCTGGCCTCGGCCCAACCGGCTACCGAGTCGAGGCAGGCCTGCAACCAGGTCTGTGGCAGGGGGTCTCGATGAGACTGAATGATGAGTGTTCCGGACATTTATCGAGGTGCCAAGGTTGAATCCGAAAGCTTAACTCAAAAAGCAGATGGCGAAGAACATTTACCAGGCGGCCGGTTATGTTATCTTTGCGGCTGATTTTTTACAGCCATGATGCAGTCGCCCGAAGCGCTGCCACCGGAGATCGATATGAAACAACCGATAATCGCAGCCAACCGCCCCGCCAAAGTTGCACTGGAAAAAGACCGTAAGTATTTTTTCTGCACCTGTGGCCAGAGCAGCAAGCAACCCTTCTGCGACGGTTCGCACCAGGGTAGCGAGTTCACTCCGCAGGCTTTTAGCTGCGATGAAAGCAAGGATTACTACTTGTGCCAGTGCAAATACAGTGACAAAAAGCCTTACTGCGATGGCAGTCACAAGGCGTTCGCTGACGATCTGGTCGGAAAGCCGGCACCTTAGAAACAGCCGATATATCGACAAGCGCAAGTCCCGGGCGAGAATTTTATGCGTTTGGCTGCTTGGCGGCTGGCTGGCAAAGGCATAAAATACCCCGCTTTGTCATTAACATTTGTAATCAACATTGGGGAATTATCATGGGCGAATGTCCGGTTTGTGCAGGCGACGTAGAATTGGCTGCTGATGCAATTGTGGGAGAGTTACTGGTGTGCGACGATTGCGGCGCTGAACTCGAATTGAAAGGCCTTGATCCGGTCGTACTGGCCGAGGCACCGACAGCAGAAGAGGATTGGGGCCAGTGAGCAATGGCTCGCTAAAGATTGGTCTGCTGCACTCGCTGATCCGCAAGGAAGAGAAGCTGCTGATAGAAGCGTTCAAGAATGCCGGCGTCGAGCCGATTATGATCGATGACCGCCAGCTGATCATGGATTTTCACACGGCGCCTGATATCGACGTGCTGGTGGAGCGCTCCATCAACCACTCGCGCGCACTGCATGCTCTGCGTCTGTTTGAAAGCGCCGGGGTGCGTTGCATCAATTCACATCATGTTTCGCAAATCTGTGGTGACAAACTGCTCACAACCGCAGTGCTCAAGGATAACGGCATTGCGCAGCCGCAGTGTCGCGTTGCCTTTACCGAGGAATCGGCGTTGCAGGCAATCGAGGAACTCGGCTACCCGGTCGTACTGAAACCGGCCGTCGGTTCATGGGGGCGCCTGCTGTCCAAGATCAACGATCGTGACGCCGCTGAAACCGTGCTCGAACACAAGACCGTGCTCGGCAGTTACCATCATTCAATATTCTATATTCAGCAATACATCGAGAAAAAAGGCCGCGATATCCGCAGTTTCGTGCTCGGCGATGACTGTATCGCTGCCATTTATCGCAGTTCGGATCACTGGATCACCAACACCGCGCGCGGCGCCATCGCCAGCAAATGTGAAGTGACCAACGAGGTGGCGGAGATTTCGATTGCCGCTGCACGCGCGGTTGGCGGCGGCATTGTTGCCGTGGACCTTTTCGAGAGTGACGACGGCCTGATGGTCAACGAAGTCAACTACACCATGGAATTTCGTAACAGCATCGATACCACCGGGGTCGACATTCCTGCTGAAGTTGCGAATTACGTCATCAACCAGGTCAAACAATGATCAAGGTTTCAATCGTCGGTGGATCGGGTTATACCGGCGGCGACCTGCTGCGCATCCTGTTGTTTCATCCCGAAGTCGAGATACAGCAGGTAACTTCGGAGCGCCATGCCGGCAAACCGGTCGCCAGCCTGCATCCCAACTTGCGTAAAATCTGCAAACATAAATTTGTCAGCGTCTCGGAACTCGAGCCCTGTGACGTGCTGTTCCTCGGCCTGCCCCATGGACAGATGATGAATC
>Ga0102815_10001227_pt1 | contig 16273 bp, 10 predicted proteins | sample ColrivemetaGS759_FD_79113 | JGI IMG/M metagenome (GOLD analysis project Ga0102815, IMG submission 79113) | Estuarine microbial communities from the Columbia River estuary - Ebb tide ETM metaG S.759 | ecosystem: Environmental > Aquatic > Marine > Intertidal zone > Estuary | place: USA: Columbia...
CCGTCCTTCTCCCAGCTCTCGAACACGTGGCTCAGCACGGCCTCGCCCTGGCTCAGGGTGAGGAGCGCGGTCCGCGCGCCGATGAGGCCGCGGGCGGGGATCTTGAAGTCCACGCGGGTCAGCTCGCTGGCGGCGTCCATGTGGAGCATCTCGCCGCGACGGCGGCCGAGGTACTCGATGATGCGGCCGGCGTGCTCGCCGGGGACCTCGACCGTGGCGCGCTCGTAGGGCTCGCAGCGGGTGCCGTCCACGTCCTTGAGGATCACGTGGGGCTTGCCCACGGCGAACTCGTAGCCCTCGCGGCGCATGGTCTCGATGAGCACCGAGAGGTGCATGACGCCCCGGCCCTTGACCTCGAAGGCGTCCGCGCTGTTGGTGGAGGCGAGCTGCAGGGCCACGTCCCGGGTGGCGGCGCGCTCGAGGCGCGCGAGGACCTGGCGGCTCGTGACGTAGTCGCCTTCCTGGCCCGCAAAGGGCGAGTTGTTGACGTAGAACACCATCGAGATGGTGGGCTCGTCGAGGGCGATGGAGGGTAGAGCCTCGATGTGCTCCGGGTCGCAGAGCGTGTCCCCGATGCCGAGCTCTTCCACGCCGGTCACGATGGCGATGTCGCCGCAGAGGACTTCTTCCGCGGGGACGCGCTGGAGACCCTCGTAGCGGAAGAGCTTCTTCGGGAGGACCGAGATCGACTTCTCACGGTCGGGGTGGACCAGCGCGTAGCGGCGGCCGATCTTCATGCTCCCACGGCTCACGCGACCCACGGCGATCCGGCCGAGGAAGTCGTCGTGGTCCAGGGTGGTGGCCTGGAACTGGACCGGCCCCGCGGCGTCCATGGCGGGCGGGGGAACGTGCTCGAGGATCTGCTTGAAGAGCGGCTCGAGATCGTCCGTCTTCTGAGCGGGATCTTCGGAGGCCCAACCGTCGCGGCCGGACCCGTAGATCACCGGGAATTCGAGCTGCTCGTCGCTGGCACCCAGCTCGACGAAGAGGTCGAAGACCTCGTTGAGGACCTCCTCCGGGCGCGCGTCGGGGCGGTCGATCTTGTTGACCATCACCAGCGCCTTGAGGTTGTGCTCAAACGCCTTGCGCAGCACGAAGCGCGTTTGCGGCATCGGGCCCTCGAAGGCGTCCACGAGCAGCAGCACGGCGTCGGCCATGTTCAAGGTCCGTTCCACCTGACCTCCGAAGTCGGCGTGCCCCGGCGTGTCGACGATGTTGATGCGCGTCCCCTGATAGGAGATCGCCGTGTTCTTGGCGAGGATGGTGATCCCGCGCTCGCGCTCCTGGTCGTTGGAGTCGAGGGCGCGTTCGGCGATCACCTGGTTATCGCGGAAGGTACCGGCGTAGCGGAACATCGTGTCGACCAGCGTGGTCTTGCCGTGGTCGACGTGCGCGACGATGGCCAGGTTTCGGATCTCGGGAGCGGTCGACATCGGCGTAGCGGTGCTGCGTTTCCGGCGCGGGCCGGACGGGGAGGCGGGGCCAGGCCGCCCATGGCAGGGGCCTGTAATTGGGGAGGCTGAGGGATCTGGAGCAGACCCGCCAGGCACGGGCGAGCGCCCGCTTCTCCGTGTTCAAGGGGAAAGAGGGTACGGATCCAACCCTCACACCGGAACCGCTGGCGGGCCATCTTGATGTCGAGGCTCGAGGCTCCGTCCCTTTTCGGCCCTCCGTGGCTGGTGCCAGCGACAAGCTTGATTGCCGCTTCAATCGCTCCCGGGGGCCGGGTGGGCGCGTCTTGGGGGCCCTCAGGGGCAGGTTCGCGGCATATCAGCCGTTGGGCCAGCAGGCGGGCCAGCAGGCGACACAGCGGGCGGATCAGTGAGCAGCCGGGCCAATCAGCAGGGAGAGACAGGTGAGTCCCGCCTCGGCCTTGTGGAACTCGCTGATGTCGACGGGATGAAGGGAGAGCCCCATGGCCTGGAGACGGTCGGCGGTTCTGGGGGCGGCCTTGGAGACCACGAGCTGGTCGCTGACCTTGAGGACGTTGGCGCCGGCCGGCTCGTCGGGGTCAGCTTCCACGAGCTCGAGACCCTCAAGGCCCTCCGCGTGGACGTCTAGAGCGCGAGGGTCCGCGAGGACCTGGTCGCCCCTGAGCCAGGACATCGCGGTCTTGAGGTGGAGGGCGCCGCGTACAGGGATACCGAACACGGGCCTGCTTGAGAGCTGTGCCAGTGACTCGATCCCCGCCGCATTCGTGCGTGTGGAGAGCCCGACGAGGATGCGGTCGGGGAGCTGCAGGACATCCCCTCCGTCGAGGCTCCCGAAGGAAACGCGTTCGACGGGGACGAGCTCTTGGAGGACGCGGCCGAGCGCATCCACCTCCCCACGGCGGCTCGCAGCGCCGGGTCTCGTGAGGACCGCGCGCCCGGGGAGCGCGATGGCGGGATCCTCGACGAAGCAGGCGTCGGGGAATCCCTCCAGAGGCTCCAGGGTCAGGACCTCGAGCCCGACCTCTCCCAGGATCCGGGCGTAGGCGGCGTGCTGTTCTGCAGCGAGCGTGGCGTCGATCCGGATCCGGTCCAGGTGAGTCAGCTCGCAATCGGCGAGCGCCGCCCCGGGGGATCGGACGATGGCGATGGTGCGGTCTTGGGAGTTCAAGGGAGGTGCGCGGTTCAGGGCCTTTGCCTGCGATCGCGCGACTCTACCCGGACCGCCGCCGACAAGGACCTGAAGGTACCCGTCATCTCTCGGCGAGTCGTCCTTCGCCCCCAGGGGCTACTCTGGCGACACCCGGCCGAGGTACTGCGAGAGCAGCTCGTCAAGCAGGACGTTGTCGATGGGCTTGGCTAGGTGAGCGTTGCAGCCGGCCTCGGAGCAGCGACGCCGATCTTCAGCCATGGCTGAGGCGGTGAGGGCGATGATGGGGATGGTGAGCCCCTTGGCCCTCAACTCCCTCGTCGCGGCGTATCCATCCTGGACCGGCATTTGCATGTCCATGAAGATGAGGTCGAAGGCGTCTTCCGGTTCGTGGTGGCCTGTCGCACGCCTGGATCCGTCGAGCCCGTCGATGGCGGTCTCCACCTCGAGGCCTCGGCGCGTGAGGAGCTCGGAGAGCACCCGACGATTGATGGCGTTGTCCTCGACCACGAGCACTCGACCCTCGATGGTCGATTCCTCCTCGCGGCGAGGTGAGCCCTCAATCTCGGCGTCGCTGATCTTGAGCGGGAGAGAGAGCGTGAAGCAGGCCCCTGCGCCGACCGTGCTCTCGACGCTCAGGTCTCCGCCCATCTCAGCGGCGATCTCGCGGGAGATGGTCAGCCCGAGCCCCGTGCCTCCGAACTGCCGGGAGGTGGAGGCCTCGGCCTGTTGGAAGGGGGAGAAGACCCGCTCAAGCGCGGACTTCCTGATCCCGATCCCCGTGTCGCTGACCGCGATCGCGAAGTCAAGTTCTGCTGTCTGAGGGTGTCTGGGCCCAGCGGAGACCCTCACGTGGATCCCGCCCTCGGTGGTGAACTTCGTCGCGTTGGACAGGAGATTCGTGAGGACCTGGCGGATCCTCGTCGGGTCGGACTCGACCATGCGCGGGGTGCCCTCATCCCATGTGAGCTTGAGGGTGAGACCTGCTTCCATGACCCCCTGACGCAGGGACTGCATGGTCCGCTGGACAAGGTCTCTCAGGTCGAGGGGGATGGTCTCCACCTCGAGGTGGCCAGCTTCGATCTTGGAGACGTCGAGGACGTCGTTGATGAGCGCCAGGAGATGCTCGGCACTGCCTTGAATCGCCTCGAGCGCAGGCTTGTGGGACTCTTCCACGCCGGTCGAATCGGAGAGGAGATCCGAATAGCCGATGATGGCCGTCAGCGGCGTCCGTAGCTCATGGCTCATGTTGGCGAGGAACACGGACTTGGACCGGTTGGCCGATTCCGCCCTGGCCGTGGCCTCCCGGACCACCGCCTCCTGGCGCTTGCGTTCGGTGACGTCGCGGGTCACAGCGAGATGTACGATGTTGCCTGAGGAGTCGGCGAGGGGGACCGCGCTGGTCTCCAACCAAAGACGGTCGCCATTCAGTCCGATGGCCTCGAAGGTCATGGTGCGATGATTGCCCTGGAGGACATCGGCGTGCATCTCGAGGTAGGCCTCACGGTGCTCCTCGACGATCAAGTTGATGATCTCTGCCCCGCGTACCTTGGACATGGAGCTCGCGGAGATCATGCGTAGCCCCGCGGGGTTCATGTGCACGAGTCGGCCCTCCGAGTCGACCATCTTTACGCACTCCGGCTGAGCCTCGATGATCGCGCTCAGGTGGCGGCTCCTCGCCGCCAGGTGGTGACCGATGGATCTGATGGTGCCGAGCTGCTCCGCGAAGGGGCCAGTGTCCGGCCCCCCGTGGATCCGGCTGTGGTCTCCCTTCTCGATGCTCAGCATCGTCTCATAGGCCTGCTCGAGAGCGGCCACGGCCATGCCCCGCACGCGGTTGCGGCGATAGGTGCATACCGAGAACATCGCGGCGCCGAAGGCTGCGAAGGAGAGTGGCCAGGCGAGGCCTGCGAGATCCATGGCTGAGAAGGGCGTTGGGGGGGAGCTCTTTGGCACGGGGCACTTCTTGCCCCTCCATCGCAAGGTATCGGCGCCCCCGGTCGAAGCGCATTAGGACTATTCCCGAACCTGGTGCCGGTCTCCTGACGCTTGAGATCTAAGGGGCGCTCAATGATGCTGTGGTAAGCGGTTTGCCTGGCCCTCTGGCCCGCTTTGGACCTCGACTCGGTGCCGATTTCGTTGCCGGAGTCGCGCTCACAATGAGGCAGTCAAACCCGTGCCAGGCGCGGACTTAGTGCCAACAACGGACCCGGGTGGGGGGGGGAGTGGACCCGCCGCTCGGGTCAGGCGCGCGGCGTCCATCGGGCCGGCACCCGGTCGGCACCTGGCCGGGAGGCGGCGACTGAACTTTGGCCCCTCCGTGGTTCGTCGCCTCGTTCGGCCCGGCAAGCACGGGGTCCAAGGCTAGTCCGGGGCCCGTGGCTCTGGCTGCAGCCTGTGGCTCAGCCGCGGAGCAGCGCTTCAGACGGGCTGCTCGACGACCTTCTGGATCCGGTCCAGCAGGTAGGTCTTCAGCATTCCGGTCCGGATGCACTCTGCCTCAAGGTAGCTCTTCTTGTGACGCTCGTAGAGCAGACGCGGGAGGACCTGAAGTGGAGCGGGAGCACCCGAGCTGCCGCCGTAAAGCAGCGTGACCTCATCGCCGTTGCGCACCGCCTCGGTGAGCGGTCGCAGCCGCGGCTTCATTCGAGCGGGACCGGGCAGGAAGCCGGGAACGGTCACCGGGGTGCCGCAGTGAGTCAGGAGCTCTGCAGCCGACTCGGTCTCGGCGCGATCTGCGCACTCCTCGAGCACCTGCCAGCACCAGACGGCATCGGCGAGGGCGCGGTGGTGCGTCCCGTCCTCGAGGTCCAGGTGTTGGCAGAGCGTCTCCAGCTTGTGGTCCGGTGACTCCGGGATGAACTTGCGTGCCAGCTTGAGCGTGCAGAGGAAGGGAGACGCCGGGAGAGCCACCTGGCTCCTCGCCTGCTCGAAGCCGAACACCCGGGCGTCGAAGCCGGCGTTGTGAGCGCAGAGCCAGTCGTCTCCGGCCCAGCTGGCGAAGCGCTCGATGGCGGAGTGCGTCAGGGGCGCCGAGCGGATGTCCTCGTTCGTGATCCCGTGGATCTCGGTGGCCTCAGGCTCGACCTCGATGGCCGGAGCCACCAGGGTCTCAAAGGAGTCGACGACCTCGCCGCTAACGACGCGCACGGCGCCGATCTCAAGGAGATGAGGGGCGCCGCTGAGGTTCGCGGTCTCCGTGTCGACGACGACGATGGGACGATCGAGCGGCATGAGCGGTGGTGGCAGAGCAGGCTCGCCCGGCGCCAGTGTGGCGGACGCGGCGAGGGCGGGGACTCTAGTGGCCCTGCTCTCATCTCTCAATGTGCTGATTTGCCGCTTGCTAGAGCGGGGTGAGGGGCCTGAAGTGAGTCGCTAAATGGGCATCAGGTGATCCTTGAAGCGGGAACTGCCGATAGACTCCCCGCGATGGCCCGTCCGACCGCTCCCTCCGAAGCTCCCCTGCTCCTGTTCGACGGGGAGTGTGGTCTGTGCTCTGCGGCGGTGCAGTTCATCCTCAAGAGGGACCGGCGGCGACGCCTGCGGTTCGCTGCGCTCCAGACCGAGCTCGGCCGCGAGATCATGGCGGCGCAGGGCCTGGACCCTTCGGACCTCAGGACCATGGTGCTGCGCACGGAGCTGGGGGAGGTCCTCGTTCGGAGCGATGCGGCCCTCGCGGCGGCTGGGGAGCTCCGGTGGCCCTGGCGCTGGGCCACCGTGCTTCGATGGATCCCGCGGCCGCTCCGGGACACGGTCTACCGGCTCATCGCGAAGTATCGGCACCGGCTCTTCCGTCCACCGGCGAGCTGCTTCATGCCGCAGCCCGAGGACGCCCAGCGCTTCCTGGGCTGAGCCGCCCCGTCAGAACTCGTCAGGCCTCGTTCGCGATGGCCTGGAATCCTGGGAGGCTCCTCAGCACGTCGAGGTCCGTGTTGCGGGCCAGCTCTCCGAACAGGAAGTAGCCGCGGTCGCGTGCGGAGTGGAGGAGCTCGATGGCGCGGTCGAGATCATCGGGATCTGCCAGCAGGGCGTGCACGCACGCGGCCTGGAACGAGGTGAATCCGTCCCGTGGCGCTTGCTCAAGGGCGACGCCGATCTCCGCCCGGGCTTCCCTGGAGCGTCCCAGCCGAGCGTAGAGGGTTGCCGTGCGGACCCGGCAGTCCGTGTCGTCGGGGACCTCCTTGAGGCGCTCGCGGCCAGCGGCGATCCCGCTGTCCGCGATCTCGAGTGCCTCCTCGTAGCGGTCCAGTCGGATGAGCACGGTGTAGAGGTGGTCGTAGGAGGCGACGTGCGATGGATTGATGCCGATGGCTCGCTGGAGGAGCCCGGTGGCGCTCTTGAAGTTGCCCTCGCGGGCGTAGATGGAGCCGAGGAGGCGGTGGGCGAACCACTCCTTCTGGTCGTTCTGCATCGCCGTGCGGTACTCCCGCTGAGCGTCCTCGAGGTGACCCGAGAGGTGGTGGGCGAAGCCGAGGGCGGTGTGCGCGAGGGCGTTGTCTCCGTCCAGGGAGAGCGCGCGGTCAATGTTCTCTCGTGCCTCTTCCAGGAATGTGGGGTCTCCGTCCCAGAGCAGGTACTTGCGCACCATGGCCTCCCCGAGGATCCCGTACGCGGACGCGCAGTAGCGGTCGAACTCGATGGCGCGCCGGAGCAGGCTCGTCGCGGAGATCATGTGCTTGGATCGCCCTCGGTGCAGCAGGTCTCGTGCCCTCGTGACGATGCGCAGCGCGTCGTCGCTCCGGCGGCTGACGGGGCGCGTCGGGACGGGCCCTGAGGCGCTCAGCCGAGCCCTCAAGGCGCGCATGGCGACCCGACCGAGCTCATCCTGGAGTGCCCACTCGTCCGAGTCGGTGGCGGAGCAGTGGTCGGTGAAGCTCTGGATCTCACCGTCGCGGTGAGCCTGCGTCTCCAGTACGAGGGTCGCGGTGGACTCCTCGATCGTGAGGGTCGAGGCGATGGCAAAGTCGAATTCGCTAACGTCGCCCTCCCCCTCGATATGGAGCGCCCGGTTCCGCGAGAGCGAGGCGTCGAGGTCCTTGCGCAGCCCCAGAGCAATGGCGGCCACGGACGTTGAAGAGCCCTCCCCAGGCTGGATCTCCCGCAGGAGCACCCGCCCCTTGAGGGCTCTCGCCCGCCGCTGCCCTGTCCCGGAGAGCGCGCCCTCGACGCGCTGGAGCTCTGCGACGGCCTGCGCGGCGTCAGCGAAGCGCTCGGAGGGCTCCGGTGCGAGGCATCGGATGATGAAGTTCTCCAGCGGCTCGGGGAAGCCCGGGCGGACGTCGGCGGGCCTCCTCCTGGGTGCACCGTCCAGGATCGCCATGCAGACCTCGGGGAAGGAGTCGCCGGGGTAGGGGAGCTGACCGGTGGTGATGTGGTACAGGACCGCGCCGAGGGAGAAGATGTCGCTCCGCGAGTCGAGGTCATCACCGCGGACCTGCTCGGGGCTCATGTAGAGCACCGTCCCCACGAGCATCCCGTGCTGGGTGATGCTCGCCTCGTCCGCCGCTCGCGCGATGCCGAAGTCCAGGAGCTTCAGGTTCCCGTCGTCCTGCAGGAGGATATTGGCGGGCTTGAGGTCTCGGTGGATCAGGCCTCCGTTGTGGACCACCTCCAGGGCAGCGCAGAGCTGCGAGGCGATGCGCAGGCACTCCTCGAAGCCGAGGGTCTGATCCTTGATGATCTTGTCGAGGGTGCGGCCCTCGAGATATTCCATCGCGATGTAGGACGTGCCGTCGAACTGGTCGTAGTCGAAGATCGTCGCGATGTGCGGGTGGTCGAGCTTGGAGGTGTGCTTGGCCTCGCGATGAAACCGCTGGTCCGACTCGGGGTCGATCTCTGCGTGGGCCCGCAGGATCTTCAGCGCGACCGTGCGCCCCAGCTTGGTGTCCAACGCTCGATAGACCTCGCTGAGGGGCCCCTCGCCGAGGCGGTCCTTCTCAGGGTCGAATTCGAAGTGGGCGAATCTCATCGGGGTGGGGATGCGGGACGGCGAGGGTCTCGTCAGACGATATAGGAAGGCCTGAGGCCCTCGGCTACGGCAAACCCGCTGGCCCTAAAGGTCGAGCGAGGAGGACGGATTCCTGAACAGATGCGGGCTGGAAGCGTCAACATTTCGGCCATGTCACCGACAGGAGAGACTCCCGCCCCCCGGGGCGCCCAGAGAGCCGCGCTGGAACCCTTCGAGGCCTGGGACTTCGAGGCCCTGAGGCCACCTCGAAGCCGTTCCTCGGAATACAACGAGAAGCGACTCGCCGCACGCCGCCGCCTTGAGGCGATCGCCAAGGCGGTCACCAAGGCGTCCAAGGACGCGGCGAAGCTCGAGGTGCGGACTTCGATCCACAACCCATTTCCGCCGGTCAACGGGGGCAGCGTCGAGCGGCTCTGGGCCTATCTCTCCCGCCCCAAGGCGCACAAGACCAAGCTCAAGCGCCAGTTGGGGGCGGACCTGGGCAAGGACCTCGACCAGGCCTACCGGAACGGATACCTCTGCGTCGCGCTGGAGGCAGACGTCCTCGAGGTGAGCTTCCGGATCCACCCCGACGCCTGGTTCGACGGGCGGAATCTGACCCGGAGGATCGAGGCGGAGGGCCTCAAGCCGCTGCTCTCGCTCCTCAACGAGCTCGAGGGGTTCCGGCTTCAGCTCTCCGACTGGAAGGGGGAGTGGATCTGCGGGCAGCTCGAGATCGAGCAGCTCGAGGAGTTTTTCCGCTTCTACGAGCCGGGGGAGCACCTCCTGGCGGTCCAGCAGCGGATGCCCGTGCCGGAGTCAATGAGGGACACCATCCTGACTCCGGACCTGCCGAGTCACCTCGTCGGTGAGCTGGCCAGGCTGACGGCCCTGCGACATTTTGTCTGCTGGGCTCCCGAGAATGACCTCCTCTTCGGTTGAGCGCACCGCCACATCGAGGCCTTCTGGCAGAGCGCCAGCGCGGAATGGCCTGAGCCGCCCAGGGGAATATTTACCCAGAATTCGTGTCACGGGGGGTCCGGTTTTCCCGAGAGCCATGCCATCATTCCGGCAGTCGAGAAAAGTCTCGATCGTTCTTTGATCTCTGCGTGGGACGAGCGTTGGCAGGCGCGACTCCCCAGCTTGGCAGGGCTGAACAGCGACCCGCAGGGTCGTGCGGAACAAAGAACAGGCAGTGTTGGTGGGGGTCGCTGGTCAAGCCAGCGCCCCCCTCCTTTTTGCCCCTCGGTCCGCGCGGCGGCGCCCGTGTGGGGCCCACGGCCCTGCGGTTCGCGCTGTCCGACGTGGCCGGGATCACGTGTGGGTCGTGGAGCACGGTGCGCAGTCCTCTCTATGACCGGGGAACACGGTGACCCGTCAGTCGGGTGACCCGAACAGCAGGGTGACCCGAGGGCTCGGCGGCCGAGGGACATGTTGAACGGGGCCAGCAGGGCCTTCTGTTGGCGGGCCCCCATGGAACCTGCAGGTCAGACGTTCGGGATCCTGCTCCGGCGTCCTACGCTCCGCGTTGTGAAGCGTGTCCTTCTCGGATTGAGCCTGGTGGTCGCTGCCCTGCTGGTTCCCGATTGCAGCGGGCGAACCGAGGGAGACCTCGGGGCGGCGCCGCTGCGTGGCCGGGACATGATCCTCGTGGTCGCGGACTCCTTCGACGGCAGTCATCTCGGCGCGGCGGGCTACGGGCGTGAGACGACCCCCTTTCTCGACGAGCTCGCTGCCTCGGGTGCCTTCCTCGAGAGGGCGATCTCCCAGACCTCCTGGACGCTCTCCTCGGTGGTCAGCCTGTTGACCGGCGTCGAGCAGGAGGCGCACGGCGTAATGCAGATCGACGAGTCGCTCCCCCAATCGGGGCTCTCGACGCTCGGCGAACTCTTCCAGCGGCGGGGGTACCGGACGGTGGGTTTGGTCCAGAACGCCGTGATCGCCGAGGGCACCGGGCTCGACCGGGGCTTCGATCGGTACGAGGCCATTCCCTTCACGGCCGACGGCGCGGAGCGATTGATCCGAGAGGTGCGCGCCCTCACGGACGCGGCCGAGCGGGAGCGACCGTTGTTCCTCTACATCCACCTCGGGCCGCCCCACATGCCCTATCAGCCGCCCGAGCCCTTCCGCTCGCGCTTCTCGAAGGGGGCCAGCGGCAGCCAGGTGGAAGGCTCCATCCGCGAGACCACCGACATGATGGTCGAGGAACTTGCCCCGTCGCATCCAGACGTGATCCGTCTGCTGGAGCTCTATGACGGACACATCGCCTACGCCGACTCGTTGATCCGGCGGTCGGTCCAGGCGTTCGAGTCCACAGGACGCTCCGACCCGCCAGTGATACTCGTCACCTCGGACCACGGCGAGGCCTTCATGCAGCACGGCGCGGTGGGGCACAACCTGTTCTGCTACGAGCCCATGATCCGCATTCCGTGGATCCTCTCGGCGCCAGGCGTGATCGAGGCGGGGCGCCGGATTCCAGGGACCGGGTCGCTCCTCGATGTCGCGCCAACCCTCGTGGAGCTCTTCGGGCTACCGCGTCCGGGCCAGCCGATGGCGGGAGCCTCGCTGGTCCCCGAGCTGATGGGGGGAGGGCCGATCGAGGACCGCCCGCTCCTGATCTCTTCTCGTTATCCGCGGCCGGGAAGGGAGGCGCAGCTCGCGCTGGTGGAGGGGCCGTGGAAGTTCGTGGTCCGACGGCGAGGTCAATCGGCCCAGCTCTTTCACACCGCAGAAGACCCCGATGAGTTGGTCGACGTGCTCGGCCTTCATCCTGAGCGAGGGGCGCGGATGGAGGCGCTCCTGGAGGAGCGCCGCGCCGAGGTCCGTGGCAGCGGAGCAGCGGCGCGGCGAGAGCTTCCCGAGCACGTGCTAAGAGAGCTCGATGCCCTGGGATACGGCGGGCAGGATGGGGACGGCGGGCAGCTTGGTTCCCTCAAGGGGCGCTGAAGATCGCCTTCACGGCGGCGTGCTCAGCTGGCGCGCTGCTCGGAGACCTCGATCTCCTGACGCATGCGGTAGCCGACCGACCAGACGGTCTCGATGTGGTCGGAGTTCCCGTCGCTGTCGCCGAGCTTCGACCGGAGCCGGCGAACGTGGAGATCCACCGTCCGCTCATCGCCTCTGAAGTCGTGACCCCAGACATGGTCAAGGAGCTCCGCCCGTGTCCAGGCTCGACCGGGGTGGCGGAGCAGGAAGGAGAGGAGGTCGAACTCCCTCGGCTTCAGGCGCATCACCCGCTCTCCGCGGCCAGCCACCACTCGCTCCAGGTCCATCCAGAGGTCGAGGTGACGGACGAACCCGCCGGAGGGCTTGCGGCCGGAGCGGCGCAGGATGCTCCTGACTCGGGCGACGACCTCGCCGAGGTGATAAGGCTTGAGCACATAGTCATCGGCGCCGGCGTCGAGCCCGTCGATACGGGCCTCGGGCTCCCGCCGTCCGCTCACGAGGACGAGGGGGATCGAGCGGCCGGCGGTGCGAAGCTCGCGGCAGAGGTCGATGCCGTCTCCGTCCGCCAAGGCTGGCTCGAGCACGATCGCGTCGAAGTGGCGTTCAAGCGCCTGGCGGGCGCTCTCGAGGTCCACGGCGGCCTCGACGTCGTGCCCCTCTTTCCGGAGGGCGTCCATGAGTTCGGCGCGCTCGCGGGGATCCTCCTCCACCACGAGCACACGGATGTTCGTCGTTACCATTTCAATTCTGGCCCCGGGAAGAGGCCGTCGAGAGTACGTTGCGTGGCAGGCACACGGATCACCCGCTAGGGGATCACCCGTATGCCAGTAGGTATAAACTGGATTTGACTGTTCCCATCAAGTGTCCACCTAATGAATCTTGAAGCCCAAGTTGAGACAGACCCCGAAGGCCTCGATCGCCCGGGTCTAGCGGCCTGGCAGAAGGTCGCCCTCGTCTTCGCTCTGGTGAGCACCCTCGCCGGTCTGGCCCTCGGCGGGTTCGGTTCCGAGCCTGCTGGCGTGAGCGCTGCGGGCCCGGATGGCGCGCAGCAGCAGAGCCCCCAGATGGAGTCCTTCGCAGCCTCGGGGGGGGATCCGGCAGGGCCAGTAGAGGAGCCCGAGGCCCGCGGAATGTGGGCCCCCTTGCTGGCCAAGGGCGGCCTGAGCTTCTTCCTGGCCTTCTGCGTGGGCTACGCCCTCCGCGCGGCGCTCAAGATCCTCTTTCTCACTGTGGGCCTCGCGGCCCTGGCCGTCTTCGGGCTGCAATACGCAGGCTTCCTCGGGGAGGTCCAATGGGACCGATTGACGGAGTTCTGGGACGTGGGCGTGGCCGCTGCCAGAGAGCAGGCGGACGGGCTACAGGCATTCATCACCGGGAGCCTGCCCTCGGCGGCTTCCGGTACGCTCGGGATCTTCACGGGCTTCCGGCGGACGAGCTGAGCAGCGCCGCTGGCGGGGTCTAGCCCTGTTGAGCCTGGCGATCTCGGCGGGCGGATTGGGGCCCAGCCCTCATCCTCTCTCCAGGGCCCTTCCGATGCTCGTACCTCTCTCGCTCTCCACGCTCCTTGGGCTTCCAACGCTCCTGGCCGCGGGGCACCTCGCGGCGGGACTCCCGGTCCCTAGGTCGCAGGACCAGACCTCCGTTCGTGCGATCGTGAGGTCTCCAGCGGGCGGCGTCGGGCTCGAGTCGAGCCTGCGGGCAGCCGGACTGGAGGTGCTGGGCCGCGGGCCGCGCGATGGTGGAGGCCTCGAGGTCGTCGCGACCCCCGCGGAGCGTCGCTGGCTTGAACTCCGTGGGCTGGATCTCGAGGTGCTGGAGGAGGGGCGCCCGTTCACCGAGATCATGGCCGAGCACGCGACGGCTGACGGCGTCCCGGCGGGCTACCTCGACTACCCCGCCGTCTTGGCCGAGCTCACAGCTCTCGCGGCGGGCCATCCCCAGCTCGCCGAGCTGGTGGATCTCACGGCGCGCTATGGAACGCCCGCCACCGAGGAAGGCCGTCACCTCTACGCGCTCAAGATCTCGGACAACGTGGCACTGGATGAGGATGAGCCCGCCTTCCTCCTGGTCTCGGCCCACCATGCCCGCGAGCTCGTCACGCCGGTCATCGCTCTCGACACTGCAGCGCGCTTGCTCAGCGGCTATGGCGCTGACCCTCAGGTGCGTGACGCGGTGGACGGGCACGAGATCTGGATCGCCCCGGTGTGGAATCCCGACGGCTATCAGTACGTCTTCACGGCGGACAACCTGTGGAGGAAGAACCGTCGGCCCTTCTCCGGTGGGACCGGAGTCGATCTGAACCGCAACTACCCTGCGGGCTGGACGTCGGGATGCTCCGGCAGTTCGAATCCTGGATCGGGCACGTTCAAGGGCCCTTCCGCTGGATCGGAGGCGGAGACCGCGACCATGCTGGCGTGGACCGTGGACCGGCGCTTCGCGAAGGTGCTCGACCTTCACTCCCGGGGGAGGGAGACGCTCTGGGGGTACGCGTGTCCCTCCTCACCGGTGGATTCGCTGTGGCGAGCCAAGGCGATCCAGCTGAGTCAGGCGTCTGGCTATGGCAGTGACGAGCGGCCGCCGAGCGCGGACGGAGAGCACTTCCAGTGGCAGTTCGCTGAGCACGGCGCCATGTCGCTCCTGACCGAGACCCATGACCAGTTCCAGCCGCCGTATGCCTCGGCCGTCACGGAGGCGGCGGCGGTCTGGGGCGGGGTCCTGTGGTTGCTTGACGAGCCGCTGCCGCTCACGGGACGGGTCACCGACGGGTGTTCGGGCCTACCGCTGGCGGCGACCCTGACGGTCCAGAGCCTCGGCTTCACCGAGGGGGAGGTCATTCGTACCTCCTCCAACGCGGGCCGCTTCCACGGCTTCCTGCCGAGCGGCAACCACTCGATCCTCGTCGAGGCGCCGGGCTTCCTGCCGGCGACGGTCTCGGTCCAGGTCCCCTCGACCGGGGGAGCGACGCTGGACGTCCAGCTCGACCCGGTGGGGGGGGGAGCGGTGAGCTTTTGCCCGGCCACCCCGAACAGCCTCGGGCAGGTGCCGCTGCACTACATCTCGGGGAGCGCGAGCGTTGGCCAGAATCAGTTCACGCTCTTCGTCGAGCGGTTGCCTGGTCTCCAGCCGGTCGTCTTCATGGCGGGGCAGAACTTCATTCAGGCCCCCTGCTTCAACGGAGTCCTGTGCCTTGGGCGTCCCAGCTATCGCCTGTCGCTTGGGGTCGCCGACATCTTCGGTATCGCCTCGACGGTGGTAGACCTGTCCACGCCGATTCAGGATCAGGTGATGCTGCTGGCCGGATCCACGTGGGGATTCCAGGTCGCGTACCGGGACCCCCAGGCCGGCGGCGTTGGGCTCAACCTCAGCCCGGCCCTCCGGATCCAAGTCTGCCCCTGACCGGGACGGTTTAGGGGTGGTCGTGAGGGCCCGATGCCGGCGCTCTCTCATGGTTGCCTGAGCGGTTCTTCGCTGCCTGGGTGGCGATGGCCGTCCCCGGGCTGAGGGGGGGGCGAGTGAGGCTTGGTCACGCAGCAGAGCGCTCCAGGCGCGCTCGCCAGCAGGATCAGCGGGAGATGGTAGGTTCGGTAATGCCAAGAACCGGACGTTCCCGCGTCTGGCGATGAGTCGGCCTGAAGCGCTCTTCCGAGCTCCTGCTCCTTCGATTCTGAAGGTGACGACACGCGGCTCGCCTCATCGCTTTCTGTTCCTTTCTCAAGCCCTTTCTTTACCCATGACTCTCAGAACGTTGCTTTATTCGGCCACTGCCGCGGCGCTCGTCGCCAGCGCCGGGGCCCAGGTCACGCAATACACGGGCCCCTCGCCCAACCTGCCGACAGTCAATCTCGACTTCGACAACCCGTTCGTTCCGGACGGGCCGATCACCGGAACGGATCCGGCTTTCACGAGCGCCGGCATCTCGCAGGTCACCCTCATCACAACCTCGGGTTGGACCGACACCGGCGATCTGACCTCGCCTGGGGTCTCCGGCAACATGGGCCAGGGGCTGATCACCCAGCTCGGCGCCCTCGCCGTTGGCGGAGCCACTGCAGGCACCTCCCTTGAGAACCCCGGCGCCGGAGATGGTTGGGAGATCTCATTCGCCAGCCCCGTCGACGAGTTCCAGTGCGTCATGACGGACCAGACCGGGATGACGTTCGATGTCGAGTTGTTGGTCGGCGGTGCCTCGCTCGGAGCCGGCACCTTCACCTACCCGGGCTTCGGCTCGCTGCTTTACTGGCGCGGCCCGACAGCGTTCGACACCATCCGCATCACGTACCCCACAGGAACCGGCGGAGTCGGCATCGACGAGTGGTCCTTCGGCAATGGTCCTCCCCCCGTGCCGCCGGCCAACGACGACTGCGCCAACGCGGCCCCGGTGAACTTTGGTTCAAACTTCATCGGTAACCTCCTGGCGACGACCAGCGCATCTGGCTCGTCCTGTGGCGCTGATGGTGCCGACGTGTGGTACTCGTACACCGCGGCTTCGGCCGGGGACGTCCGCTTTGATACGTGCGGCTCGGGGTTCGACACGATCCTCGAGGTCTACTCGGGTACCTGTGGCGCGCTGGTCTCCCAGGGGTGCAGCGATGACGCCTGCGGTACTGGAAGCGCGGTTGACGTCTTTGGTGTGAACGCCGGTGACACCTTCCTGATTCAGATTGGTGGTTTCGGAGGCGCCCAGGGCGCGGGCAACCTCGAGATTGGGACCCCGCCCCCGCCCCCCCCCCCCCCCTGCGTCCCGCCGGTTTTCCCCCCGAACACCGGGGGCGCCGGCGGCGGGGCGGCCTTTTTCGACCTGCC
>Ga0102815_10001234_pt1 | contig 16206 bp, 12 predicted proteins | sample ColrivemetaGS759_FD_79113 | JGI IMG/M metagenome (GOLD analysis project Ga0102815, IMG submission 79113) | Estuarine microbial communities from the Columbia River estuary - Ebb tide ETM metaG S.759 | ecosystem: Environmental > Aquatic > Marine > Intertidal zone > Estuary | place: USA: Columbia...
TAAGCGGAATTATTTCTGCTCAAGACACTACATCGGTTATTTCTTTGGCTGAATATTTAGGTTATGTAAAAACCTACCACCCCATCGTAAAACAAGCTAACTTAATCATTAATGAAAGTGAAGCAAAACTTATGAAAGCGCGTGGTGCTTTCGACCCAAAACTGGAAGTAGATTACGATAGGAAAAAATTCAAGAACACCGAGTATTACGATAAACTCAATGCCTCGTTTAAAATACCAACTTGGTATGGCGTTGAGTTAAAAGGAAATTTTGAAGAAAACGATGGTTTCTATTTAAACCCTGAAGCCACAGTTCCTGAAGATGGATTATACAGCGTAGGCGTTTCAGTATCGGTTGCTCAGGGATTTTTAGCCAATAAACGCATGACCATGCTAAAACAAGGCAAATTGTTTGTAAAACAAGCCAAAGCAGATAGACAATTATTAGTGAACAGCATTTTGTTTGAGGCCACACTAACATATTTTAATTGGCTTAAAACCTACAATGAAAAACTTGTTTTTGAAAGTTTTCTTGAAAATGCTCAAACACGATTTAGCGGCATTAAAAAAAATTATGAAGTAGGTGAAATGGCGGCTATTGATACGTTAGAAGCTCGTATCGCTTTAAACGACAGGAAATTAAATCTTGAAAAATCGCGAATAAAATATATAAAGTCATCCTTAGAATTATCTAACTACTTATGGCTTAACGATAATACACCTATTGAAATTAAAGATCATGTTCATCCTGATATTAATACGTTTACAACTATTGATGAAACGCTCAATACTGCTGCATTAAATATTGAAAACTTAAATTTAGAAAATCATCCGAAGCTTCAATCTTTAGATTATAAATATCAAAGTTTAAAATTAGAAAAACGCCTACAGTTAAATAATTTACTTCCAAAAATAGACTTACAGTATAATTTTTTATCGCAAACTCCTGAAGTTACTCAATCGTTTAGTACTTCGGCGTATAAAAGCGGATTGAACATTAGTTTCCCATTGTTTTTAAGAAAAGAGCGTGCTGACTTAAAATTAGCAAAACTTAAATTATTAAACACGGAATTAGAAATTAAGTCTACCAAAATTACTTTAAGAAATAAAATAGATGCTATAAATCAAGAATTAGATTCTTACATTATACAAAACAATTTCACTAAAACTATTGTGGAAGATTACCATACTATGCTAAATGCCGAAGAACGAAAATTCTTTTTAGGAGAAAGTTCTTTGTTTTTAGTAAATTCAAGAGAGTCAAAATTAATCGACGCCAAACTAAAAGCAATTGAAATTGAAATTAATTTTTTAAATACTAAAGCAAGTTTATTTAATGTATTAGCAACTTCCGTAGATTAAACGCACAAAAAAAGAGCAGCTATTTTACTAACTACCCTTATTTTCAAATTAGTCACGCTATTAATTAATTTGTTAAATTTTAAATGTTATTACTGGCAACGTAGCATGATTTGCTACGTCTTCACCTATACTACCTTCAAAAAAATGAGCTAATCCTTTTTTACCACGTGTAGGTACCGCAATAATATCTGCTCCTATTTTTGCTGAAAAATGTATAATTCCGTCTTCTGCTGTATAATCAGATACATAATGTACATCTTTCATTCTATCTAAATTACGGTCGGCTTTGGTAAAAAAGTTAACGACTCTTTTTTCAATTTCTGAAGAGCTTTTAAATCTTTCGTTAGGTAAATTGACATAAACCATGCGGAATTTTGACCCTATTTTATTAAACAACTTAACGGCATTTATATAAGGTTTAATAGATTCTTCAGCAAAATCGCATGCGAAAACAACATTCTCAAAATTCACATCGGCTACACTGCTTTTAACAACCAGTACTGGGATGTCGGCATTTCTAACGACACGTTCGGTATTAGAACCAATAAAAAATTCTTTCACGCCACTGCTCCCATGAGACCCCATAACTATTAAATCTGCATCATTATTATGAGCAACATCGTTAACTTCGCTAAACACCTTAAAGTGTTTAATAATTGGAGTGACTTTAATGTCTTTTAAGTAATCCTTTTCAAGAAATTTTTCAAATTTTTGTTCAGACAATTTATAAAAATAAACTGCTTTTTCATATTGCATTCCGTCGGAAGCAGTAAGCATAGCATCCGACATTTCCAGCATATGTAAAGCCAGTATCTCTGCGTTATTTATTTTTGCCAATTTGGCAGCGGTTTTCAAAGCATATTCCGAGTGTTCAGAAAAATCGATAGGTACAATAATTTTTTTCATCAGATTTGGGTTTTAATTAAACAGTCATTGAAAACAACTGGGTATCAGGTTGTTTTCGTTGCAATAGTAAATCGAAAGCCATGCAAATGTTTCTAACAAATGGTCGACCTTTTGTTGTTACCTCAATATAATTTGAATTTACATGAAGTAAACCATCAACTTCCATTTCCTTTAATCTAATTAACACCTCTGGAAGCTCGCTAAAATAAAGCGAATCTTGTGTCCAGCTTGTTTTAAACTGACACATTAAATTAAGTATATGTTTTCTAATTATTAAATCTTCTTTGTTTAAACTATGACCTCTATATACAGGAATAATATTTTCATTTAACAAACTATAATATGCCTCGATGCCTTTTTCGTTTTGAGCAAACCCGTACCAACTATCGCTAATTGAAGAAACTCCTAAACCAATCATAGCTTGTGTTTTTGATGCTGTATAGCCCATAAAGTTTCTATGCAGCTTTCCATTTAACATCGATTTGTAAAGCGTATCAGTTGGTAATGCAAAATGATCCATACCAATTTCATGATACCCAACTTCTGTTAATAATTGTTTACCTAATTGGTATTGTTGTCTTTTCAATTCTGCCGAAGGCAAATTGGTTTCGTTAAACCCGCGTTGCCCGTTTCCTTTTATCCAAGGCACATGTGCATAACTATAAAATGCTAACCTGTCTGGCTGTAATTCTTTGGTTTTTAAAATAGTTTCTTTTACGTGTTCAATAGTTTGAAAAGGTAATCCGAAAATAATATCATGACCAACAGAAGTATATCCTATTTCTCTGGCTAATTCTGTGGCACGTTTTACATTTTCAAAAGGTTGGATTCTATGAATCGCTTGTTGCACTGTTTCATTATAGTCTTGAACGCCATAACTTACGCGCCTAAAACCAACATCGTAAAGTGCCTGTAAATGTTCTCGAGTTGTATTGTTAGGGTGGCCTTCAAAACTAAATTCATAATCTTCAGCAAGTATCGATTTATTTAAAATACCATTAATCAATCGTTTTAAATTATCTGGACTAAAAAAAGTTGGCGTACCACCACCAAGGTGCATTTCTTTAATTATTGGTTTTTCATCAAATAATTCTAAATATAAACTCCATTCTTTTAAAACGGCATTTATATAAGGTGATTCTACATTATGTTGCGTAGTAATGCGTTTATTACAACCACAAAATGTACACAAACTTTCGCAATAAGGTAAATGAATGTATATACTTATACCTTCAGTTGTGTTGCTTTCGCTAACAGATTTTATTACAGATGATTTCCAATTTTTTAATGAAAATGTCTCCTGATTCCAATACGGAACGGTGGGATAACTTGTATAACGAGGACCTGCTATATTATATTTATTTACTAAAAAACTTGACATACCTAACTTTTATATTCAAAAATATGGGAACAGCGCAATTAAAAACATGATATATATCATATTGTTATTTGCAAATAGCCAATATATACATTAACTTTCGGATAAATAAAACATCAATAAAAAAATGAAAAAAGTAAGTTTATTGTTTATGGCTTTGGCATTAAGTATCACTTCTTGCAAAAAAGTAACTAAAGACACAGCAACTATTGAAACAGAAACTGTTACAAATGAAGTTGCCACCAAAGAAATCACAATTGCACTAACTCCTAAAAGCGATAGCAATGTAAGTGGAACTGTTGTTTTTACCGAAGTAGATGGCGTAGTAAAGATGACGGCAATTATGAGTGGATTAGAACCAGGTGAACACGCTATACATATACACCAAACGGCTGATTGTTCCTCTCCTGATGGAAAATCGGCTGGCGGACACTGGAATCCTACCAACCAACCACATGGAAAATGGGGAGTTGAATCAGGCTACCACAAAGGTGATATTGGCAATTTTAAAGCAGATGAAAATGGAGATGCTACTATTTCAATCTCAACAGATGAATGGTGTATTGGCTGTGGTGACGAGACTAAAGACATTATAGGTAAAGGCATTATTGTACACGCTGGTTTAGACGATTTTACCACCCAACCTACTGGTGATGCAGGTGGACGCGTAAGTTGTGGCGGTATTATAGAATAATTTTAAATAAATTTATCTGATTTAAGCTGCTTTAACGAGCAGCTTTTTTAATTTTGCGCCATAAATAAAGAAACTATGAATCCATCGGCTAATGGCTGGATAAAAAAATTACTGAAAGAAGTTGCCAAAAACAATTCTTTTTTAAACCTTGAAAGCGAAACGTTTTATAGCGCCTTAAGAGATTGTGGTTTTATTTATGGAAGTAATTTTGACGTTGTTTGCGACGTTATTCAAAATAAAGATTTTACAGAAGAAGAACTCTGTAAAACCAATTTGTTTTTAGCGCTTTTTCACACACATTCAAATGCAAATACAGATAGCCCTTTTATTGAAAGCGCCATTAATTTTTACACTGAAATTAATCAACTTAAAACATCTTATTTTTTAGGGTTTCTGGGAGAAAAAAAATCGAACGAACAACTCGAAAAAATAATTCAGAAACGAATTCAAATTGATGATAATTTTATTACCAAAAATTTTAATTACTTTATAATTAACGCGTTACTCTATATAGATATTTTGGCATATCAAGAGTATTTAAAACACAACTCTATTTCTATTGAATATATAAAAAATTTAGAAGCTTCAATAGAAACTATTTCATTAAATATACTTGATTCTAAAGAATCCAAAAATCAATATGACATAAGCTTAATTAAACTGTTTGAAGCGTCTTTACGATTTCAAAACAGTGAGTCAATTACTTATGCTGAAGCTATTTCAAATATAAAATTCGATCTTGAAAAATATTATATTTTAGATTTAGCATGTATGGCTACCTGGAGCGACAAAACCATTGATAAAAACGAAAAATTATTTTTAATTCAATTAAGTACAGATTTGCAGGTGGATTCATCGCATATTAATCAATCTATAAAAACCGTAAATTCGTTTTACACAACACATAAAGATCATATTGCTTTATTAAATTCAAATAATATGGTACAGAGTTTTTACAAAAACTCCAGCACAATGGTAAAAAAATTAATTACCAGAAATAGCAAACGTTTGTATCAAGAATTAAAAAATAACAAAGAATTAATGGTGCTTCTTTCACAATCCACGTCAAGAGATTTAACCAACAAAGAACAAAAAAAAGTACAAGAGCAACTTTTAAATATTTTTAAATCAATACCTAGTCTAGCCATATTTATGTTACCAGGTGGTGCATTGCTATTACCATTAGTAGTGAAATTTATTCCAAAACTACTCCCCTCTGCTTTTGATGAAAACAGAATTGAAGAGTAATATAATTATTCTCTATTTTTTTCATAAATTTACAGATACTTCATACTAACCATTAAACCTGTCTATACTTTTGAAAACATCGTACTCTATTGAAGAAATTAACGCTGTATTAAATGGCGAGCTAATTGGAACAACTTCACAAAAAATTGAAGGTCCGGAGCAACTGCAAAATGCCAAAAACAAGCATATTACTTTTATAGGAAGCATGAAATATGTAAAATATTGGGCAGATTCTAAAGCATGTGCTGCTATTATAAATGATAATTTAACTGTTGAACCTGGTGAAAATCGCGCTTTAATAAAGGTTAAAAATGCCGATTTAGCCATGGCTAAAATATTAGAATTATTTAATCCGCCAGCACCAGAATTTACTGTAGATATACACCCTACAGCGGTTATACACGAAACCGCAAAAATTGGTAATGGCTGTAAAATAGGTGCAAACTGTTACATAGGTAAAGATGTTGAATTAGGTAATGGGGTTGTTTTATACCCCAACGTTTGTGTGTTTGATGAAACTGTTATAGGCGATAATACCATAGTTTGGTCTGGAACGGTTATTCGAGAGCGCTGCATAATTGGAAGCAACTGTATTTTTCATACCAATGTAAGTATTGGTGCCGATGGTTTTGGATACAGACCTAGCGACGATGGTAGAGGCTTAGTTAAAATACCACAAATTGGCAATGTTATTATTGGGCATTATGTTGAAATTGGTGCCAACTCGTGCGTAGATCGCGCGAAATTTAGTTCGACTATTATCGGCGATGGTTGTAAAATTGACAATTTAGTGCAAATCGCGCATAATAGTATTATGGGGCGTTCTTGTATAATGGCAGGACATAGTGGACTTGCAGGTTCTGTAACTCTTGGTGATGGTGTTATTATTGGTGGTAGCGCCTCTATTAAAGATCATACCACTATTCATTCTGGAGCTACTGTTGGTGCTGGTTCTGGTGTAGTTGGCGATGTCGAAGCTGGAAAAACCGTTTTAGGATATCCTGCGCAGGATGCCAGAGATATGCTTAAACAATGGGTAGCTATGCGCCAATTAATGAAAAAACAGTAGTACTTTTTTGATACCTAGAAATAGATTAAATTTGCATCGCTTTTTTGCGTTAGGGATTGCAGCGACATCCTTTTTAAAACATGAATAAAATAAGATAGTGAAAACTAAGATTTAGCAGCTTGCTTAATCCTTTGTCTTCTAAAATGGCTTTTTAAAAAGACCTGCCTGCCGGCAGGCGGATATAGCGAAAAGCCCGACCCTTGTGGTAATGCCCAAATAATTAAAAAATAAAAATGATAAAGAACATTGAAAATATAGAGTTACAGTTTTTAAAAATTGAAGACTACGCAGAGTTAAAAGAAGTCATGATTGAAGCTTATGCTACCATGCCTGGGTCTTATTGGGGAGAAAAACAAATTAAAACTTTAGTTGAAAAATTTCCTGAAGGACAGGTTATTATAAAAGTAAATGGTGAACTTGCCGGTTGCGCTTTGTCAATTATTTTAGATTATAATCAATTTGATGACCACCATACTTACGAAGACATTACAGGGAATTATACATTCAGCACTCATACCAACAGAGGCGATGTACTTTATGGCATTGATGTTTTTATAAAATCTGAGTATCGCGGATTAAGACTGGGCAGACGTTTATATGATTACAGAAAAGAATTGGCAGAAAAATTAAATCTTAGAGGTATTGCTTTTGGTGGTAGAATTCCAAATTACCACAAGTATGCTGAAAAAATGAGCCCGAAAGAATATATTGATAGTGTTAGAAGAAAAGAAATTCACGATCCAGTATTAAATTTTCAAATATCTAATGACTTTCATCCATCAAAAATCTTAAAAGGCTATTTAGAAGGCGATAAAGCATCAAATGAATTTGCAGTGCTTTTAGAATGGGACAATATTTACTACGAAAAGAAATCTACTAAAGCTATTACCAAGAAAAAAGTAGTCAGGCTAGGTTTAATTCAATGGCAAATGCGCTTGTACAAATCCATGGAAGATTTAATGCAACAAGCCGAATTTTTTATTGATTCGGTTTCAAATTATAGATCAGATTTTGCGTTGTTTCCTGAATTTTTTAACGCCCCTTTGATGGCAGATCATAATCACATGCCAGAAAGTCAAGCGATTAGAGAATTAGCCGCTTACACCCCAATAATTGTTAAAAAGTTTTCTGAACTCGCCATTTCTTACAACATTAATGTGATTACTGGTAGTATGCCAGAATTAAGAGGCGACTTATTATATAATGTAGGTTATTTATGCCGACGTGATGGTACTACCGAACGTTATGAAAAACTACACGTTACACCCGATGAAGCAAAGGTTTGGGGAATGCAAGGTGGGAATATTTTAAAAACGTATGATACCGACTGTGGAAAAATAGGAATTCTTATTTGTTACGATTCTGAATTTCCTGAATTAAGCAGAATTTTGGCAGATGAGGGAATGGATATTTTGTTTATTCCGTTTTTAACCGATACCCAAAATGGATATTCACGAGTGCGCCATTGCGCACAAGCCAGAGCCATTGAAAACGAATGTTACGTCGCCATTGCGGGTAGTGTTGGTAATTTACCAAAAGTACATAATATGGATATTCAGTTTGCACAATCTATGGTGTTTACACCTTGCGATTTTGCTTTTCCTGCAAATGGTATTAAAGCAGAAGCTACTACCAATACAGAAATGATTTTAATAGCTGATGTTGATATTGATATGCTTCGCGAATTGAATCAGTTTGGTAGCGTTAGAAACCTTAGAGATAGAAGAACAGATTTGTTCGAGTTAAGAAAAAAGTGATGCGCTGTGCGTAAGTAATGAAAATAAAAAAATTAGATAAAGAATTAAGCGCGATTTTAGCAGAAATCATCGGCAATGAATCTAAAATAAATTTAATTATTTCAGAAATTGACGAAGATTATAAATTAAGCGCCAAAAACTTATGCCGATATTTAATTTTAAGAAGCTCTGATTTAAGAAAATACCATGACAGTTTATCTGATTATGGTGTATCGTCTTTAGGTACATCTGAAGGTTATGTTTATAGCAACCTCTACAATGTTATTAAAAATTTAAAATTAATTCAAGGACTTCCTTTCGAAGAAAAATCTAAAATCGAGTTAATTGGTTACAAAAAAAGCAAAGAAATAGTAAAGCAAAATGGCAATAAGCTATTTAATGATGTTCGTAAAAATCATTTTACTGAAATCATGGTTACACTTCCCAACGAAGCTGCTCATGACAGATCGATTATCAAAGAATTTGCCCTTAGCGGCATGAAAATAGCTCGGATAAATTTAAGTCATGGCGATATTGACATATGGTCAAAAATGATAGCGATTATTCAAGAAATAAAAATTGAAACCAACAAGGACATAAGAATATACATGGACTTATCTGGTCCTAAGATAAGAACTTCTCAAATTGAAATAAAAAGCGAAAAAGGCAAAATAAAAAATAGCGTTAAAGTAAAAGTTGGCGACCATATTATTTTAACTAAAAGAGACACTTTAGGAAGAAAATCGGAATTTGGAAGTAATAATGAACAGGTTGAAAAAGCTGAAATTAGTGTTTCTCTGCCTCAAATAATAGATGACGTTCATATAGACGATGTTGTATTATTTGACGATGGCATGATAAAATCTATAGTGGTTTCAAAGGGAGAAAATGATATTGAATTGCTCATTACAGATTGCTACAAATCGAAAATATCATCTCATAAAGGGATAAATCTACCCAATACCATTTTAAACCTTCCAGCCTTAACTCCAAAGGACACAGAAAGTCTGCCATTTATTTGCTTGCATGCAGACATTGTTGGGTATTCGTTTGTTCGATCGGGAGAAGATGTGAAGTTTTTGTATGAACAATTGAATTTATACGATTCTAAAAACTTAGGAGTGGTTTTTAAAATTGAGAATAACGAAGCGTTTGAAAACTTACCTCATATTTTATTGGAAGGCATGAAACGTAATAAAATTGGAGTAATGATTGCAAGAGGCGATTTGGCAGTCGAAATAGGGTTTGAAAGAATATCAGAAGTTCAAAATCAAATTCTGTGGATTTGCGAGGCGGCTCATATTCCTGTTATTTGGGCAACTCAAGTACTTGAAAATTTAGCAAAAACAGGGGTTCCGACCAGGGCCGAAATTAGTGATATTGTTCAGGGTATTCAGGCAGAATGTATTATGTTAAACAAAGGGCCTTATATTAATGAAGCCATTAAAATATTGAAAAATATATCTGAACGCATGGAAGCCCACTCTTTTAAGAAAAAGAATTCTTTAAGAGCCTTAAACATTGCCATAAATTCAACGTCCCAGCTATTTGATAAGAATAAAGACGGCGTCTTAAACTAGCTAAATAAAAATCTAAATTTGATTTAGTACTAACACTAATACAACTACAGCATAAAATTGTCTAAAGGTTAGAAACAAAAAAACCGACAATGATGTCGGTTTTTTTTGTTTCTATGTATTTAATTTTATAGCGTCATCTTATTATTTGATGATAACTTCTGTTTTTTTAGCTCCGTCTTTTGTTGAAAATTCAACGCCATCGCCATCAACCTTAAGTGATGTTCCATCACTTTCTTCAGCTTTCGGGGTTTCAACTTGCTTTTCAATAATTATAGTTTCAGTTTTTGCTTTCTCTTCTCTACAGCTTACAATAGCAAATATGGCTAAACTAGCTAGTATTAATGTTAATTTTTTCATCTTATTTGGTTTTGTTTAATTACAACTGCAAGGTACAACCAGATGAAACCAATTGAATTACAGCAATTTCGATATATGTTATAGAATTACCATAATGCTGCTCTGGGTTATTTCAGAATAAATTATATGGTATTTATTGGCATCCTTAATTGAGAATTTTATTGGATACCACATGCATAGTCTTAATCGATACCCTAAACCCCCAATTTCAACAATAAATTCGGGTCGGGGCAATTATTCAAATAAAAAGCTAAATCCATCCTATTACAAACTCCAGGATAATCACCATTAAATCCCTGTAAATCGTTAATAATTTGAAAATGTAAATGTGGAGGGTAATCACCATTAACAAAAGCATCTCCTAATGTCGCTATTTGTTCACCCTGCTTAAACACCTGATCGACTTTTAAATTTTCAATTGATGCCAAACTTAAATGTCCGTAAAGCGTGTAAAATTCAAAAGTGTCAATATGATGTTTTAAAATAATGGTTGGACCATAATCACCATAATTCATGTTATTTTTAAAACTATGAACCGTAGCATCAAGTGGCGCATAAACAGGTGCTTCGGTATTACACCATAAATCCATACCTATATGAATATTACGCTCGCTATCACTGTTTATATTAAAATAACTGCTACGTTTATAAATGTTTCTTATTTCATTATACCCACCAAAAGCAACCTTAGCATCATGTTTTTTTATATAATCGTCAATGTAATTCCCTAATTTGGATGAAGAAGATACGTCGATATATTGAAGCTCATTATTATCCTCAGATAAATCTAAGGCAACATATTCGGCTTTCATTATATCATCATTTAAAACACATAATGGTTTATGATTTATACTGAAAAGGAATTCTGAAAAATCTATCTGCTTCACAAGAAATATCTTTCCTCAAAAATATAAAAATATTACCCAAATTAGATTTAAATATTTTTAAGTAGAATCCAATTATTAGAAAAAATCAAATCGTGATATTAATTGTTTTTTGAGAATTTCGGAATAATTAATTTCCAAATGGCTAATTACAGAATTAAAGCTTTAAAATTATTATATTCAGACTTTTTTTAAAATAAACCATAGAAGTTTTTTGACGAAATATTTATGATTTTTAACAACTAAGAACTAAACTAAATATCTAATATTATTTATGGAATTACTAGCAATTATTGCACAGCAATCAACCGAACTCGTTCAACAAATTGAAATTATTCATGGTATTGATAGTGTTTGGGTTGCACTTTGCGGAGCCATTATATTTTTAATGGAAGGCGGTTTTGCTCTTCTGGAAGCGGGTTTCGTTCGTGCAAAAAATGCGATGAGCATCATAGCCAAAGTAATGATTGATATTGTATTTGGAGGCATGGCCTTTTATATCATCGGTTTTGGCATTGCTTATGGAAAATCGAATGGATGGATTGCTATTGATTTTGGTATTACAACCGAAGATTTAGGCTTAGGACTTACCGTTTCTAATAAACTATTCTGGTTTATACAATTAGGATTTGCAATTGCTGCCATTTCCATCGTTTCTGGGGCTGTTGCAGAACGTATGAAACTGTGGTCTTACTCCATATTTGTATTTATATTTTGCGCCGTCATGTACCCTATCGCTGCACACTGGGTTTGGAATCCGGATGGTTGGTTGGCTATAAGAGGTTTTAACGACTTTGCAGGTTCGTCGGCAGTACATGCGATGGGTGGTTTTGCCGCATTGGCCGCTGCTATAGTTTTAGGGCCACGTCTTGGAAAATATCAAAAAGACGGAAAATCAAATGCTATTCCAGGTCATAATTTACCATTGGCTGCAGTTGGCGCTTTTATTTTATGGTTTGGATGGTTTGGGTTTAATCCAGGGTCAACTTTATCGGCAGTTGGCAATTGGGAACTCATAGGAACCGTGGTTGTTAACACTTTTTTAGCATCTGCGGCTGGTGGTATTTCTACTATGGTTTACACCTATTTCAGATACGGGCAGATAGATATTACTATGGCAATAAACGGTGTGCTTGCTGGCTTGGTCGCAATCACTGCAGGTTGTAATGTGGTTGATTCAAATTCAGCAATAATAATTGGTTTAATAGCTGGTGTATTAGTAGATCTTGCAGTAATATTTTTCGATAAAATTAAAATTGATGATCCGGTTGGAGCGATCGCAGTACACGGTATCAATGGGTTGTTTGGTACCATTGCAGTAGGTCTTTTTGCTTCAGAAAACGGTGTGTTTTTCGGTGGTGGCACGTCACTTTTAGTAACTCAAACACTAGGAGTCGTTGCGATTGGGTCACTGTCGTTTATTGTCACATATATAATAATGATTATCATGAAGAAAACTATTGGTATTCGGGTTTCGAGACGAGAGGAAAATGCGGGTATCGATGCCGTATCGTTTGGAGTAGAAGCCTACACGACATTTGAATAATTTAAGAATATAAAATATATTTCCATGAAAAAAGTTGAAGCCATCATAAGACCCTCTAAACTAAAAGCCGTACAGCAAGGCCTAAGAGAAGCCGATATACCATGTTTAACAATCGTTCCTGTAAAAGGCACGGGGTTACAAAAAAGTTATACCGAGCGCTATCGTGGTACTGAACAATCCATGATTTTACAAACGCGTATCATGATTATGTGTATAGTTAGTGACTCTAATTTAGAAAAATGCATAGATATTATACTCGATAATGCATCCGAAGGGCAAGTAGGCGATGGTAAAATTTTCATTTACCCTGTAGAAGACGCTATAAGAATTCGTACCAGAACCCGAGGTATCGAAGCTATTAAATAAATTTGATTTAAAAAAGCCATCTTAACTTTGTCAGAAAAAAAAATAAATTCGTTTAGCTTCGAATATAATTAATTCTAACTGAATCATATCCTCCTTACGTTTTAAAGAATTAAATTGTAGTGGAGTTAATAAGATTATATTCTGTTCAATTCAATTTATAAATAAATAACTGCATGAAACGAAATTTAGCATTAACTGTCATCCTATTTCTTGTTCAAATTACCTTCGGATATTCACAATCTAAAACGAAGATTGAATTAAAAGATAATTGGTACCACCTTAATGGCCAAAAGTTCTTTATTAAGGCAATCGGGTATGAAATAGGTGCACGCCCAGGACAACACCCTTATGAAGATGAAAAGAAAGATGATCTTGAATTAATGAAATTTGATTTGAAAAACATCAAGGAAGGTGGTTATAATACGATTAGAACCTGGAGTCAATATTCTGAAGCTCAACTAAAACTTATTCAAGAATCGGGATTAAAACTTATTATGGGTTTAGAGGTTAATCCTGAAGCGGATTATGGAGATCCTAAATTTATAAATGATTGTAAGTTAGAGCTTAATAGAGTATTGAATTATGCAAAAAAATACGATTGTATAATTACTTATCTGGTTATCAATGAGCCTCAAACAGATCATATCCATAGCGTTACAGGCAAGGCATTCGTTGGTTTAATGCAAACTTTGATAAATATTATTCATAAAGAACATCCGGGAATTCCAGTAACGCTTTCGGCCAACGCGATGATTAGCGATTATATGGATGAAAGTATATTTGACGTTTATGCCTATAATTGTTATGACCACATAGAGGGACAAACAGCAACGATGGGATTTAAAGATTATATTAAAGGATTGAATGAATTAAATGGATTGAACAAACCATTTATAACAACTGAATTCGGATATTCTGTTTCACCAGATGGTGGTAATGGTAGGTACGGTTCGAATACCCTAAAACAACAAAGCGATGGGCTTATTGCGAATTATAGAGACCTTATTGATGCTGGCGCCGTTGGTATGTGTCCTTTTTATTATGCTGACGGTTGGTGGAAAGGAAGTGAAAAAAATAAACATAATTTAAATCAACCGGAAGAATGGTTTGGTTTCTGGGGTTATAGCGATTTAAACGACAAATATGGATCACCTCGTCCAGTTTGGTTCGCAATGCGAGATTATATGAGAGGCTTGATTATAAGTCCAAAAAATAACTCAATACATACCAATGTTAACATCCCAATAGAGCTTTATAACGATAAGGATATAAAAAAAGTTGTTGTGAAATTTCGTGATGAAATTATTTATTCTAAAAACATATCAAGGGAAGGTTATTTTGCCGATCAATTAACAATAGACCCGGTTGGAATAGAAGATATGGAGCTCGCTTTTGAATTTTACGATAGTGACAATAAAATTATTAAAAACGAATCTATTAATATTCTGGCATCAAAAACTGCTTTCGAATTGCCTAAATTAACCATTGAAGTGACTCCTGGAAAAGATTTAAATGAGGGAAAAATAGCAAGTATTAAAACCAAAATAGAGACCAATGAAAATTTTAAATTGGTTGGTGATTTGAAAGTAAGCTACAATACCCATCTTGGATGGGAAATAGGACCACAAGCATCAGTTTCTATTTCCGACCAATTGGATATAAAGATTATTACTTCTGAAAATTTCTTCAATATCCCAGATAATTGCTGGATAGTAAATGCGTCGGCAGGAATTTCAGTTCAGTATGGTAAGTTTATTTTCAAAATTCATGACCAAAAAATAATATACAGAGGTAATTGGGCCAAAGAAGTTGGTCGGAAATAATAAAATTTTAAAAACTGGTTTTATTTGGATAAAATTTATAACATCGAATACGATTCTGTTATAACGGAATCATATTCACAATAAGTAAAATGAAAAAATTACCTGAACCTTTTAATTAGTTACAACCTCCGCATATAAATCAAAATCGGCAGCTTCAGTAATTTTTACGGTGGTAAATTCACCTGTTTTTAAATAGTTTTTGGTAGCATCAATAAGCACTTCGTTGTCTACATCTGGCGAGTCAAATTCGGTTCTACCAACAAAATAATTACCTTCTTTTCTATCAATAACCACTTTAAAAGTCTCTCCTATTTTCGTTTGGTTCAATTCCCATGAAATCTGAGATTGAATTTCCATAATTTCGTTAGCACGTTCTTGCTTAACCTCTTCGGGCACGTCATCTTCCAAATTATAAGCATGGGTATTTTCTTCATGGCTATAAGTAAAACAACCTAAACGTTCAAAACGCATCTCTTTTACCCACGCTTTTAGTGTTTGGTAATCTTCTTCGGTTTCACCAGGATAACCAACAATCAAAGTTGTTCTAATGGTCATATTTGGTACAGCGGCTCTAAAGTCTTTAAGTAACTGTGTCGTTTTTGCTTTGGTGGTTCCACGACGCATGCTTTTAAGAATACTATCAGAAATATGTTGTAACGGAATGTCTAAATAATTACAAACCTTAGGTTCGCGATTCATAACATCCAATACATCCATCGGGAAACCTGTTGGGAATGCATAATGTAAACGAATCCACTCAATACCTTCCACTTTAACAAGTGCTTCAAGTAGTTCGGCAAGATTTCGCTTTTTGTATAAATCTAATCCGTAATATGTTAAATCTTGTGCAATTAAAATAAGTTCTTTAACACCTTTAGCTGCTAACTTTTCAGCTTCAATAATGATGTCTTCAATGGGTGTGCTTTTATGTTTCCCACGCATTAAAGGAATGGCGCAAAAACTACATGGACGGTCACAACCCTCAGCAATTTTTAAATAGGCATAATTTTTTGGTGTAGTTGTTAATCGTTCACCTATAAGTTCGTGCTTATAATCAGCCCCTAAAGCTTTTAATAATCCTGGTAATTCTGTGGTCCCAAAATAGGCATCTACATTTGGTATTTCTTTTTGCAAGTCTGGCTTATAGCGTTCACTTAAACAACCTGTTACAAAAACCTTATCTACTTCTCCATCTTCCTTTTTCTGCATAAATTCTAAAATAGTATTTATGCTCTCTTCTTTGGCGTTATTAATAAAA
>Ga0102815_10001236_pt1 | contig 16200 bp, 11 predicted proteins | sample ColrivemetaGS759_FD_79113 | JGI IMG/M metagenome (GOLD analysis project Ga0102815, IMG submission 79113) | Estuarine microbial communities from the Columbia River estuary - Ebb tide ETM metaG S.759 | ecosystem: Environmental > Aquatic > Marine > Intertidal zone > Estuary | place: USA: Columbia...
TCATCATAATGCTTCACACAAATTCCGTCGCGCACCCGGCTACATCTTCCTCGCCTTTGCCGTGCACTGGCCTGCGAGATCATTTCGATCTGCACACTCTGTACCTGCCTCGAAGGGCTAAATCGACTCACCCTTGCCATTCCGCTATCCACCACCGAAACAATTCCTGGAATAGTTAGCGAAGTCTCAGCCACGTTCGTCGCCAAAAAGACTCTCCGCTTTCCGCTAGGAGCAAAAACTTTCTCCTGATCCGCCAGAGAAAGCCGCGCAAAAACCGGCACTGCCTCGGTATTAAAAAATCCCTGACCTTCGATCAAATCCGCACACTCACGGATTTCTCTTTCCCCCGGCAAAAATACTAAGACATCGCCATCAGAATCTAAATCAGTGACGTATTCTACCCCCCGTCCAACATGTTCGCGTAAACTCTCACCCTCGTATCCAGGTAAAAAAACATCTTCTACCGGGAAAGTCCGTCCCTCCACCTGCACCACGGGACATTTCTCAAAAAACTCGGAGAACCTTCCTGCATCCAAAGTAGCCGATGAAATAACCACTCGTAAATCCTTCCGCCGTTTAACCAGTTGCTTTAGATAGCCCAATAGAAAATCGATGTTCAAGGATCGCTCGTGGGCCTCATCAATAATAATGGTATCATATTGCCGTAGTTCCCGATCCCCTTGCGTCTCCGCCAGCAAGATCCCGTCCGTCATGAATTTCACTTTCGTTTCTTTCGAGCAAACCTCTGTAAAACGAACCTGCCAACCCACTTCTTTTCCAATCTCCACCTTGCACTCATCTGCCACCCGCCGTGCCACCGAAGTCGCGGCTAATCGCCTCGGCTGCGTACATCCTATTCGGCCCTCTTGCCCCAACTCCCGCGCAAGCTCCAAAGCCATTTTGGGCAACTGGGTCGTCTTTCCAGACCCCGTTTCGCCCACGATCACCAACACCTGCGAGGCCCTCATGTCCTCGAGGATCTCCTCCCTCCGACGCGACACCGGCAGATCTGGATAGCTGATGTTCAAGTCGGTGGTTTAGCGGTGCTTCCTCAATCCCGCAAGTCCTTCCCAACAACTGATTGGCAAGATTTAAGCATCCTCGGGTATCTCGCACGCCAAGATTCACTGATACCAAAATTCCCAAACGCTCTTTCTCCAAGACCCTGAAGCTCTCCACTTCGATAATCTTCCAGTCGTTCTTGATTCCAATAACGACATCATGTTTATTCATTAGGGAGAAAGCTTTGATCTCAAAAACCCTCCTCCCCCTTGAAAGAAACTTTCGGTTTCTGTTCGAGACCAGCGAAAAATAAGTGGCGTGCGCGATACCTATCTAAATTTCTCAATAAAGCACCGGTCTTTTCTTTGTCCGGCCACCACTTCACATCAATCACTTCATTTTTCCCATGGATGAACCGATCACGGTATCTTCTGAGTTGCTCGCCCGTATCCGGACGGGCGACGAAAAAGCGTGGAGAGAATTGGTTCACATTCTTAACCCCCTCGTCTCAAAAATTATTCGCAATCAAGTTCGCCGAAATACCGACCACGAGGACATTGCCCAAGAGGCCTTCACTAAAATCTTCCTGAAACTCGATCAATTCGCTGGGCACCAACCCTTTACCCATTGGGTTTCTCGGCTGACCATCAACACCTGCTATGATTGGCTCCGCCGAATTAAGAGTCGGCCTCTGATGAGCTACTCGGATCTAGGCGAAACGCAGGCTCAAATCGTTGAGAAAAACCTCAGCAGCCAAACCGTTGATGGCAAAGAAAGTCTCGCTTCCATGCGCGAGCTTCTTGACCAACTTATCGCCACTCTTAACCCACGAGAACAAATCGTCATTCGCCTCCTCGACCTCGAGGAGAAGAGCGTGCAAGATGCCTGTAATCTAACCGGCTGGGGAGCCTCGAAGATTAAGGTCACTGCCATGAGAGCCCGACGTAAACTTCGCGAACAGCTCAAAAAACTTGAACCCAATCAGTGATATGAATGACAACAACGACCCTTGGAAACGACTTGTCGATGCGGCAAAAACCTCACCCGTTGAGGAGCAGGCCGAACCCAACTTCAAAATCAGCGTCAAAGCCCTACGCGAAAGTGTTCAGTCGCTCTTCCTAGCTCTCACCTGGCGTAAGTGGTCCATTCTTGCCGCCATCCTTGCCGGTCTGATCTTCCTCATTTTCGTCCTTCTCCGAGATGACTCCCCCCTACCCGAGCCAATCATCCCAACCGAACCCCCAACTGCTCCCGAGACCTTATGAAACCAAAACTTCGCGACTATTTAACTATCATCTTCGCGCTTCTCGTCATCTTCATTTGTGGATGCGGCGTAGGCTTTCTCATTGGAGAAAAAGAAGGGCGCCAAGAAACAGAGACACCCACTGCTATTGGCTCCGAACACGATAGTGATACTTGGCAAAAGCAAACCATGGAGAGCCTCGGAAGCCGCCTCGAGCTATCTGATCAACAACGCGAAAAGATCTTGGGCGAAATTCAAGCGACCTCACTTGAAATCACTAACAACCAAGAAACAGCGATTGAAGACCACTACCGCGTCATTTTGGCACTTCATGACCGTCTCATTCCCCATTTAGAGCCCGATCAGCAGGAAAAAATCAAAAAAGACCGAAATAAGTTACAGCGGACAATTAATCTTCGCTTTAAATAACTTATACACAGTATTTTGTGAAATCTTGGGCGTTCTGAAAAATTCTCCCCTCTTGAGTCTAGGGCGTACAACCTCCCCGTCCCCCTAAAAAAAATAGTTTTTTGTAACCGAACCTGAAACCGCTTCGTCTTGTTTCATAGACTAGCTTTTAAACCTTCCCCCTGATTTAAGAGCTAGTGTTTTCGTCGTAAACAGCCTATGGTTCTTGCTTCAACTTAAAACAATGTCGCGATCTTCTTTCATTTTAGCAGCCACTCTTGTCATAGTAGCAGCTACGATGGTTTTCATGAGCTCATTCGACCGGGCCGACGGAAGATCTCAGTCCGTCTCCGCTGGGGATTCGACGGGCCCTTCCAATGTTTTGCGCGGCAGCAAACGAGAACCCACCTCTCGCACTCGGATTACGTCATCGCGACATGGCAACAACACCCTTTCAATCGAAAACTCAGCGACGACACACCTAAACTCTGAGGAATTAGCCCGAGTCGACCAAATTTTGTCGCGAATACAGCGCGATTCTCAAGAGCAACTCGATCAATATTCGAGGAACTACGGGCTAACCAAGAAACAACAACGCGAAATCTTTCCCGTCCTCGTCGCCTATCACGACCAAACCCACCCCTCTATTAGGGTGAACGGTCAGACCATTGCCTTTGTAAATTCAGATTATGACCTTGAGCAAAATGTTTCGTCATTTCTCGACCCATCACAACGAGAAGCGTTCCTAGAAGATGCCTCTGATCATGAGGCTTGGTGGGTAGAAGTTGTGGGGCAGCTTGAAAGCGACCTTGATATTGCCATTAGCAATGGGGAAATGGTTCCAGCTGACGACCCTTCTGCGGGCCTTAGGATAGCCGCTGAAAGTGCTGTTGGAGATGGCGGTTCCTCCAACCACTCCGGCGGAAATCTATTCGATTTACTTGCTCAATAATCTTTTCGAATAGAATTTTCTCCAACTTTAAGAAGATGAATCTAAAAATAATATCAATGACCAGCAGCTTACTAATAAGTGCTGTGATGGCGGATCAGATCGCTAAATCATTCGGAGACGGGACTCTCCCAGAATTTCTTACAAAGTATGATGTAAACGAAGACGGCTCAATCGACGAAGAAGAGCGTCAAGCGATCAAAGAAGAACGTAAGGCAGCGCGGGCTGGGAGACTTGCTCGGATCGACACTGATGGTGACGGAAAAATCTCCTCGGATGAGCGCGGGTTACTTCGCGAACAAAGCATTGTGGGGCGCGCTGAAGAGCGCGAATTACTTCGAGAATCACTTCGCAAAAGAATCATCGCCAAGCGCGCTGAAAAATTCACCGGAATCGCTGGTGATGACGGGCTTCTTTCTCTCAGAGAGATGACGGATCTAAAGGCCTTTCAGAACATGTCCGAAGAGAGGCTAGCTTCCCTTTTTGCGCGTCTGGATACAGACAATAGTGGCGAGGTGACTCTTGAGGAATTTAACATGCGCCTTCGTGACCACAGTTCGCCTCAAAAACCTGATTCAGGTAACTGAAATTTCGACTCGGCTGGCGACGAAAGATGGCATCACCATACTCTGACGAAAATAGTGAAGACCTCAAAAATCTCGCGCGCGCTTATTCGTAAAATTTTAAGCTCAAGAATTATTTGATGATTTCTGACATCACTGAAGGCAGCCTCACAAGGCTGCCTTTTTTTGTGTCATTGCAAACGACTTTTTGATAGTGTCCTTATCTTAAAGATAAGATCTATTACGCTCGTCCCCCAGACACTCCACTCATCTCGTGAAAACGTTTCTCGTACTTCTTTTCCTAGTTCCCACTATTCAAGGCGAGATCCTTTACGACACCGACTTCGACAATTTTCCCATAGGCGCCAATAATTGGTCTGGGAACGATGGTTGGATTTCAAACGATACCACCTCAGGTGCCCAAGCTATCGATGAAAATGTTCTCCCCTCTCTCCTAAAAACCGCGACCCTTGGGTTCGCGCAACCCACCTCTAGATTTACTTTTATCGCACTCGACCTTGAGTATGACCACATCGCTAGTGGAAAACCTGTCGTAGAAATCGATACCCTTATTGGCATTGAGGATTCCACTAACAATCGGCGGGACGATTTTTATTTTAGTATCTATAACGCAGACGGAGATCGCCTTGCCTCCATCCGTTTTGATAATGAGAATCCAGACACTCCTAACTCACAATTTGGAATTTGGCGCGTCAATGATACGAACCAGTTTGACACTCTGTTTGATTTTACCCTAGGAGAACTTTTCAACCTTGTCGCCACTGTCAACCTTGAGGAAAATGTCTGGTCTGCATCTATCGATGAAATTCCCATTTTCGAGAACGCCCAATTCTCAAACACGGACGCTCCTCTTGACTTCGGCTTCCTCGCCTTCGAGTGGGAACTTGCATCTCTTGCCCCATATAATTATGGCGACAACTTTCTCCTTGTGGCCGATCTCAGTATCCAATCGATCGACAAAGATTCCCAATCGACCGGCGGCATGAATAGAATTGAGGTGAAACATCAATTCGACCCTATCGGCGGCATCAACTTAAACTGGCAAACCGCCATCGGTTGGACCGATCAAGTCGAATATTCGGACGACCTCGTCACCTGGTTCGCCGACCTCCCTGGGTCGACCTTTGAAAACTTGGCGTCTCCCACTGGCATCACTTTCTCCCAGCCTAAGGATCCGGACGAAGCCTACCGCTTTTACCGAGTAAGGCGGACAAAAACTCCTTAGGTCAAATCAGCACCCAATTGGGTGAACCGCTCCAAAGGAAAACTGGAAGCGATCGAAAACCCTTCTCAAAACTTTACGCTAAGGGCCATCGACAAAGCACCAAACTTGGACTTACCCAGCCGGAAGCTTCACCTGGAAAGTCGTTCCCTTTCCGACTTCGCTTACCACCGAAATCGCTCCTCCATGTGCTTCCACAATTGCTTTAGTAATTGGGAGGCCAAGCCCAGTTCCATTGCGCCCAGTCCGAGTGCGAGCTTTATCGACCTGATAAAACCTTTCGAAAATGCTCTTCAGCGCCACCGACTCTATCCCCGGGCCAGTATCTTGCACCGACCAAAAAATTTCGGCCCCAATCTTGTTTAGAGTGACTTCTATCTCTCCTCCCTCTCGGTTATACTTAACAGCATTACCCAATAAATTTAATAGTGCCTGCCGCATTTTAGACGGATCAAATTCAGCCTTCATTGACCGGAGATTACACTTAATCTTAATTCCTCGATCATCAGCCAGTGGCTCAATCAACTTCACTACTTCACCAGTCAAATCTTCAAGATTTCCAAGCTCGGGACGAAGATGAAATTCTCCTGAATCTACCTTGGAGAGCTCCAGCAAGCCCGAGGTCAAAGTGCGCATGTGTTGTGCCGAATCAACGCACGTTTGCAAAGCCTCCTGATACTTCTCAGGAGACCGTTCCTTGCTGAGCGCAAATTGGCTCTTGGATAGGATCACCGCAATCGGAGTCCGCATTTCATGAGAGGCATCCGCCGTAAATCGAACCTGATGCTCAAATGAAGTTTCCAACTTTTCAAAGGTTTCGTTCAGCACCATAGATAACTGCCCCAATTCGCTCCCATTCCCACTGATCTTAATACGCTCCGAAAGATTTCCCTCTGCGATTCGATGAGCCGCTCCACTAATTGCCTCGATGGGCTTTAACGATCTCCCGATCAGAAACCAACCTACCAAAAATCCTCCTACAATAATCAAAAAACCTACCCCAATCAACTTTGTTTCAAGCTTCGAAAGATAAGTCTCAATCGGTTTCACGGAAGCCCCCACTACTAAAGTCCCGACATTCGGACTCGCGTGGATGATTTCGCGATACCCTTGCACCGTCTCCTTCGAAACACGATCCCCTTCCCTAGAAACCTTATCTGGAAACGATCTCAGTTCCTCCGGTGAATTCTCTGAAGCAAAACGTAGTTCACCACCCCGACTCCAGTGAATCACAAAGATCCCATTCTCCGCAAGCTCCTCCACTATTTCATCTAAGTTTACCCGGCGGCGCTCCAAAGGATCGGGCCCACGCGGACTCCGCCGACCGCCAACCTCGAGACCGGGTCGAAGCTCATCTTCAAAATCTTCCAAAAGATCCGGCCTCGGTAATCGTCGACCACGCGGAGGAGATTCGGGGCGTCTCTCCAGATTCGGCAAAAGACGCGTGATCGGATTACTCAGCTCGCGATCAAGAACCTGATATTTAATCTCACGTTGGTTACGATGAAATGCTGCCAACAACGCCGCGATAATCACCGCCAAAAGAAGGAGATACCAAAGCTGAATACGCCAGCGAATCGATTGCGGAAAAATACCCATCTAACTTGATTCAACGATATACCCCTGACCCCGACGCGTCTTGATAAAACTTTTGCCAAATTTTTGACGTAATTTGTAAACATAAACATCAAGCATGTTTGACATCGACTCATCATTTTCGTCGAAAAGATGGTCGTATAAAAAATCACGTGTCACGACTTCATCACGGTGCTTGATTAATAACTCTGCCATCGCAAATTCTCGTGCGGTCACCTCCACTTCCTTATCACCTAGCCGCAGAGTCTTAGCCGTCGTGTTGATCGTAACATTACCAACCGTGACCTCCGGGCAATGGTCACCGCCCTTCCTTCTCATCACCGCTCTCACCCGTGCCACCAACTCCGTCAAATCAAAAGGTTTTGCCAAATAATCATCGGCCCCATGATTCAGACCCTTTACCTTATCACACACCTGATCAAGAGCCGTCAGCATCAGGACCGGTGTCTGTTTCTCCTTACGTAATCCATCTAAGACCTCCCAGCCGTTCATCACCGGCATCATTACATCAAGAACCACGATATCGTAATCCCAGTTCAGCGCCTTGTAGAGACCCTCTTCACCATCCGCCGATTCATCTACCGCGAAGGATTCCTCGCGTAGCGTCTCCACCACCACCTCACGCAGATCGTCCTGATCCTCAACTACAAGCACTCTCATATTTACTTAAGCTTAGCCTGTATAACCTGAACAGAAAATGAACAATTGTGCTCGATTCTTCCGTATTTAGCCTCTGCACTCCATCTTCCCAAATGGCCTTGTCGCTTTTTTCAACCTCATTTGATCTATGTTTGGCAACTTACGTCAGCTAAAAATCACTCTCGCCTTTTTCGCGAGTGGCTCGATGGTTCACGCCAATAATTCGGAGGGTATTGAATTTTTTGAAACCCACATTCGTCCTCTCTTTGTCGAGCACTGTTACGAATGTCACTCCGCCGACGCTAAGGAGCTGAAAGCCAACCTCTACCTTGATTCACGCACCGGGTGGCAAACCGGTGGTGACTCCGGTCCCGCTATTATCCCTGGAAAACCCGAGGACTCCCTTCTCCTCAACGCCATTTCCTACACCAATAGCGACTTAGAAATGCCACCTAAAAACCGGCTCCCAGATTCTAAAATTCAGCATCTCAAGTCATGGATTGCGATGGGTGCCCCTGACCCTCGCGAAAACAAAACCAAAAAAACCACTTCCCAAATCGACCTCAATAAAGGGCGCCAATTTTGGTCCTTCCAACCTCCCGTGGCCCACCCAACCCCGAAACCCCGAGATACCGCATGGCCAGCCAACGATATCGACCGCTTCATCCTGGCCCGACTCGAAGCCCAAAAAATCACTCCTTCGAGACGCGCGTCGAAAACCACCCTTCTTCGTCGCGTTTACTTCGATCTTATCGGGCTGCCACCTTCGCCTGACGAACTGAAAGCCTTCCTTCAGGACAAGTCCTCGCAAGCGTTCCAAACCATCGTCGCTCACCTCCTCGCTCGTCCAGAATTTGGAGAACGATGGGGCCGCCACTGGCTCGACATCACCCGCTTTGCCGAATCTTCAGGTGGTGGCCGCTCCCTCGTCTTTCCCGATGCTTGGCGTTTCCGTGACTACGTAATCGACTCATTTAACAAGGACAAGCCTTACCACCAACTCGTCCGCGAGCATCTTGCCGGAGACCTCCTTTCCCACTCGACCCCCATCCAACGAAATTCCCAACTCATCGGCTCGGGTTACCTCGTCCTTGGCGCACTCAACTACGAACTGCAAGATCACGAACTTCTCAAAATGGAATTCGTCGACGAGCAAATCGACACGGTCGGGCGTACCTTCCTCGGAATGACTCTTGGCTGCGCCCGCTGCCATGATCACAAGTTTGACCCCATCCCTACTTCTGACTACTACGCCCTTGCGGGCATCTTTCAAAGCACGCGCTCCATGGGTAAAGGCAGCGCCGCCTCCGGAGTCACTTCCTTCGCCACCAACCCTCTCGCAATTTCCAATCCTGCCGAGATCACACAGCTCCGCAGTTCGATCGACTCTCTCAAAAAACAAATTGATACACTCAAAAGCTCACCTGATCTAAAAAAATTTCCTGGAATCATCATTGATTCTACCGAAGCGAAATTAACCGGAAAGTGGAAGGAATCCACCGCTACAAAACCTTGGATCGGCAAGAGCTACCTCCACGACGAAAATACCGGCAAGGGAGAAAAGAGAGCCAAGTTCACCACCACTCTTGGGGGAAATCGCGACTATGAAGTTCTGGTCGCCTACAGCTCAGGCCCCAATCGCGCCAAAAACGTTCCTGTCACCATTCACCACGCCGAAGGCACAACGACTGTTATCATTGACCAATCGAAGCAGGCTTCTATCTGGGAAACATTTACCAACGTTGGAACATTTCCATTCTCAAGCGAAAAGCCGGCATCCATCGTCATCTCCACCGAGAAAACCACGGCCCATGTCATCGCCGATGCCGTAGCCTTCATCACACCAAATTCTGTAATTCCACAGAAGTCCAAAGCTAATCTTAAGAAACTTGAAAGCCGACACAAAATACTCACGGCTAAATTAAAGAACCTTCAACCCATCACGATGGCGCCGACCGAAGCCGAGACGATCGCAGACGGGCACGTCCACATCCGCGGCCTAGTCCGTAACAAAGGAGCTAAGGTTCCACGGGGTTTCATCACCGTCGCCTCCCAAGCCGGAACATCCCACGAAATTCCGGAAGGTCATTCCGGGCGGCTTGAACTCGCCGAATGGATCACCGATCCTCAGCATCCGCTCACTTCTCGAGTCATGGTAAACCGCATTTGGAAATATCTCCTCGGTGAGGGCATCGTGCGCACCGTCGACAACTTTGGGAAAACAGGAGAATTGCCAAGTCACCCTAAACTGCTCGACCATCTAGCGATCCAGTTCACCGAAAATAATTGGTCAATCAAATCACTCATCCGCGAAATCGTCCTGAGTCGAACCTATCAGCTATCCTCGAAAACTGCTGACCCTAGCGACCCTGAAAACCGCTTCTTTGGTCGAGCTCATCGTAAGCGCCTTGAAGCCGAGGCTATTCGCGACACCGCTCTTCACCTCAGCGGACAATTTGATCCCATCAAGGGCGGTCCGACGATTCGAAATGCTGGACAGTATGACCTCAACTACCATTTTGATTCGAACCGACGGAGTGTCTATGTCCCGTGGTTCCGCAATTCCATGCTCCCTATTTTTGAGGTCTTCGACGCCCCAAATCCAAATCTTGTGGTAGGACGGCGTTCCACCACCAACCTCCCCACCCAGGCACTCTTCCTCATGAACAGCCCCTTTATACGTGAGCAGTCAGAACTCACCGCCAAAAGACTTCTCGCCGAGGCGGGAACCGTCGAAGATACTTACCTTCTCATCCTCTCCCGTCCTCCCTCCGAAAGCGAACGCCTCTCCACTCAAACATTTCTCGCCAGCTTCCCCCCCGAACAAAAAACAGAAGCTTGGACCCAACTCACTCAAGCTCTCTTCTCAACCATCGACTTTCGCTTCATCAACTAAACCACACAGCGGGATAGTTCATGTCACAAAACCAAACCTTCAGCCTATGCTCAACCGTCGCCAGCTGCTAAAATCGTCCAGTTGTGGATTCGGTTCCCTCGCGCTTTCCTCCCTTTTAGGCAAAGGTCTCAGCAATCCTCTATCTCCAAAGTCTCCTGTCCTACCAGCTCGCGCTAAAAGGATCATCTTTCTCTTCATGGCTGGAGGGCCCTCCCATGTTGACTCCTTCGACTACAAGCCCGAGCTTATCAAACGCGACGGACAATCTTTCGATTTCGTGGGTGTCCGCAAAAACACCTTCGGCAAAAAATCCCAACGGAAACTTCTCAAACCGCTTTGGGATTTCAAGCAACACGGTGAATCCGGTCGCTGGGTCAGCTCTCTCTTTCCCCACATCGCAAAGCATGTCGATGATCTCTGCTTTATACATTCCATGCATACCGAAGGGGTGGCGCACGGCCCCTCCACCCTCTTTCTTCATACCGGAGCGACTAACTTAGTCCGCCCCTCCATGGGCAGCTGGATCACCTATGGTCTGGGAACCGAAAACGAGAACCTTCCTGGCTTTGTCACCATTATGCCCTCCGCCAGCAAGGGCGGACCGCGCAACTACTCCAATGCTTTTCTCCCAGCTGTCCACCAAGGTACCTGCATTGGCCGAGCCGGACTTCCTGCATCAAAAGCCACCATCAGAAATCTCAAAAACCCACACCTTCCCCTCAACGCTCAGTCAAAACAGTTCGACTTCCTCCAACAACTGAACCGACAGCAGGCGCAAACCAAAAACGATCAAAATATTAACGCTGCTATCGACTCCTTCGACCTTGCCTTCCGAATGCAGATGAATGCCCCCGACATTCTCGACCTCGCGGAAGAATCTGAAGCTACTAAATCCATGTATGGGATTGGCGAAAAAGCGACCAACGACTATGGCAGACAATGCCTCATGGCCCGCCGGCTCGCAGAGCGCGGAGTCCGTTTTATCCAAGTTAACTACTCCGATGAGTCAGTTAATCCACGCTGGGACCAACATTCCAACATGCCCAAGCACAAGGTCCACGCTCACGCAACCGACCAGCCCGTGGCCGGACTTTTAAAAGACCTCAAACAGCGCGGCCTTCTGGAAGACACCCTTGTCTGGTGGGGCGGAGAGTTTGGACGCACACCCTTCTCACAAGGCAAGGACGGCCGCGACCACAACCCACGCGGCTTCACGACTTGGCTAGCCGGAGGGGGCACTAAACCAGGTCACGCCCACGGGGCAACCGATGAAGTGGGTGACACCGCGGTGAGCGGCCGACTTCACATGCATGACCTCCACGCTACGATGCTCCGTCTCCTTGGGCTTGACCACGAACAGCTCACTTACAACTACGCTGGCCGTGACTTCCGACTTACCGACGTCGCCGGGAACGTGGAACGCGGCATCATCGCCTAACTCTCCCAGATATCCATCGCCGAACTCGAATCCATTTGGAGGTTGTTTATTCACCTTCGCGCCCAAAGATTTGTAAAAATCCAATCAGGTCAGCAAGATTTTGGTGGGTCATACCAAGCTCGAGACCATCTGGCATAAGCGAGCGCCCACTTGTGTCTAAACCTTTAATTCTTTTTCGGAGAATCTGACGATCACTACCATCAAGAAGTCTCAAAGTGAGATTGTTCTCCTTTTCTGCAAGAACCCTTCCAAAGAGCATTTTGCCGTCTTTAAGAGTCACTGAATAACCGAAATAAGAAGGGTCCACTGATTCGTTAGGATTTAAAATTGAGGTGAAGAGACCCTCCTTGCTACGCTCTGTAATGGAGCGTAGGTCTGGCCCATTCATGGGGAGACCCTTTACCGAAAGGTGACAATGCGCACAGGCTCGATTGAACACCGCTCGCCCATCTTGAGGATTCGCTTTAAGTTCCAAAGCAGAACGGAATTTCTTGAGCTGCCGCGCTCGTGTCAGTCCTCCATGAGAGGGAAACAACTCCTCTGCCATCTTTTTAATCCCGGCATCCGCATGAGTTCGCAGGATCTGGCGCCTCGAAACATCAACTGCTTCTGGCGAAATTTGACCTTGTCCTATCGCTTTGAGCATTGTCATCGCCCACTCTTTTCGCTGGAGAAGGGTGTCCATAATTTTTGACCTTTCTCGAGGAAAACATCCACTCCAAGAATCAATCATAAGGCGTGGTATGTCCGGTCCACCCATTCTCGCAAGAGCTTCAATCACCGCAAATTTCATTTCGCTGGATTCCGAAAAAATAAGTAATTCTCCTAAAAGATCTCGGTCGCTCTTAAATTTGTTTTCCTCTCTTCCCAATAAGCTAATTGCGGCAATCTTAAGCGGGCTCGATCCCCCTGGCATGCGGACGATTTTGCGTGCCTCCCCAATCACGTGACTGAGACTTACTGAAGCTTGGGGATGAAGATCAGCCCAATGGCTCAACGATTGGAATTGCACCGCGTGGAAGCCTTCTTTGCCAGGCTGAGAGAGTCGGGTAACCAGTGCTTTTAAGGCGGCATGGTTTTCAGCCCCAGCCACTTTAATGAGCTCGTCAACCAACACCCCTTGATCAAGAGCTCGCTCGGCTAGGGCAATAAAATGATGCGGAGGCGAGCTCATCACTGCCGCCCTAATCATAGGGTCCGCGGCATTATCGACCGCCAAGGCAGCCAGAGCATGGCCCGCTTCAGGTCTCTTTGAGTTGCCTAATGAGCAAGCCACCTGCAAGCGCACTCCTAAATCAACATCATCGATCATCTCCGAGACAGCTACGACTAATTCAGGCTCTTTATCCCAGCGATTTTCCGCAAGACGAACGGCATGACGACGAAGTTGAGGATGGGGATCCTTGCACGCGGAATAAAGGATCTCCAGAGTCAATCGATTGATTCCATCGAGCACACACAGAGCGTGCAAACGAGCTTTAGGACTCGGATGTTTTAAGGCCATCTTCGAAACCTGACCAGTCACCGAAACCGCTTTTCTTTCGACAAGAAGGCGATGAGCAAGATCTCGCACAATTCCATTTGGACTTGCCAAATGCCTCACAAGATTTTTGGGAGCAACCTTCGCCAGATCTGGGATTTCCCGGACCGGCTCATCCTTGGGCAAAATACGATAAATCCGCCCGTAACCAGACCCCTTGCGTTCGTGCGCTTTCATTTCTCTTTTCCCCTCGTCAGGCAACCACTCGGGATGCTCTATCATATATCGATACATATCGACTACCCACACGGCACCATCTGGACCAGTTCGGGCCATCACCGGGCGACACCACCTGTCCTCAGAAGCAAAAAAATCAAAGGCTCCTTCTTCTGCCCGCTTGGCTTTAAAGCTGTAGCCATCACGATCCAACACGACACGCTGCACTAAGTTATGAAAGGGCTCGCAGGTCAAAGCATTCACCTGCTCGTCGTCAAACAAAAGTCGATCACGATAAATCATCGGCGAACAAGCACTCGTGAAACGCCCAGATTGATTAAAACTATGAAACCGTTTCTGGAGGGATGACGCTGGAAACACTCGCGGATTTTGAGGGCGAAGCTGACGACGAATTTCAGGTGGTGCAAAATTAATGTTCCTAGTCAAATAACGCTCCTCCAAAACATAGTGCCAAAGGGGGAAACTGTTCTGCACCCCGAACGAATTCCCCCAATCATCGCGCGCTCGGCCAAATTGAGAAGGTCCAGAGAGAGCTTCCATCAGCCCCTCATCGGGACGAATTCGAAAGTCCATACTACCTAGTGGTAAGGTGCTTCCTGCTCGCGAAGAATGAATCATGGTATTTTTTGCATACCCAGGATGGTGACTCCCATTGGCACCATGAATCCAGTTGTCCAAACCCCAGCTCAATCCATTGACTCGTAGCTGTTGATTGCCTTGCTTGAATCCGGAATAGAGCACTTCTTGGAGATCAGCTTTACCGTCACCAGTGGTGTCTTGCGCATAGATCAAATCAGGCGCGGCCGCTACAATTACTCCACTGCGCCAAGACATGATTCCCGCAGGGTAATTGAGCCCTTTTAGAAAAAGAGTCGATTTTTCGTATTTCCCATCCCCATCAAGATCCTCCAAAAAACGTACACGTCCTCCAGGCTTTCCATCAACTCCAGAGGGATAATCTGCCATCTCCGCAACCCATAATTTGCCATCAGCCCCCCAATCAATTGCGACGGGATCTTTGATCAACGGCTCACTTGCCACCAACTCAATTCGATAGCCCTCAGGGACATGTATGCTTGAGAGAGCATCCTGTGGCGAAAGGGCCCCGGAATTACTTTCCTCTAAATTCTTTTCGCTTGGCAGCAAATTAACTGCCTCGTAATGCTCCGAAATCTCAACAATCGAGAGAGCCCGATCATATAAAGCAACGTGATCAAGGCGCCCCTCAAGAATAGAAAAGCGATCGCTTCGGCCTCCGAAAAAAAACTCAGGATGCCCATCCGGATAGGTGCGTGCAAGGGTCCCATCGATTTCAGGTTCAGATCTTCCATTCAAATACACTCGCACACGCTCTCCCTCACGAATCATGGCGAGATGATGCCAGCTATTTGGTTCCAGCTCAGTCACTCCCGTCAATAACCCGCCGCTCCGGTTCCCCTGAAAAACAATTAATTTTCCCGCTGCAAGGTGTGATCCCCCAATACCAAGATGGTCGCCTTCAGCCTCTTTCATGCCATCCACTCCTCGCGAAAACAAGTAGGCAGTAACCGGGCGGATTTGATTTGGGAGTTGGTTGCGAACCCAAAATTCTACAGTGTAGACATCTTCAATCCCTTCAATTTTTTTCTGAACGCGCTGCTGAGAAGCTTCATTTCCGTGTTCGATCCAGACTGATGGTTGAGAAGCCAAAACTGATTTTTGATAACCAGCCATCGCACCGCGATCATACTTAGGACGGGGTGGAGCAGGGCGCGCGGGTGGAGTCATCCTTGAAGCAGAAAAATTTCTGGCCGCCTCTTTTTGGCTAAAGGCGCTCTTAAACCAAGCCACTTCATCGAGGCGCCCTTCGACTGGCAACTCCCCCCCTAGGTGCCATTGCTCAGATTCCGACGGGTTAAGAGGGGCACTCACTTCTGGTATGATGTGCCCATCAAGATAAATCTTCACCTCTTCCTCCTCTTGGGACATTACGACGTGATGCCAAGCTTTTAAGGCTAACTTTGTCTTACCAAAAAAACGTTTTTCACCATCTTGTAAAATCAAGGAACCACTAGACTCTCCATCCGCCTTGCCGCCAATCTTCAGAAAGCGAGACACCCCATGCTGTACGAGGTCACCGGTATGATCTCGAGCCGTATTACTCATGCCATTCCAAAACCAAAATGATAATGTTCGTGCCTTTGGAACCGTGACTGAAATACGTCCACCTGCCAGCTGAAGAGCATTATTTGAGTTTTGTTCAGAAATAGCCTGACACTCAGGCCCCGGGAGATGATAAGCCACCATCCCTTCAACATGCCCGCTACGACCTTGGCCAGAGGCATCGTCCAGCTTGCCCCCTCCCAAATCCTCACACTGGAAGTAGGCCAAAGGTTTTTGCGCCATGATCCATTTTACGTAATCTCCTTGATGCCTCAGCGACGGTCGGCGGGGTTTTCCTGCCAGAGATTCAAAAGAGCTTAACAAAGTCTCAACGATCTTTGGCTCGGCCTCCACCTCTAACCCA
>Ga0102815_10001239_pt1 | contig 16193 bp, 11 predicted proteins | sample ColrivemetaGS759_FD_79113 | JGI IMG/M metagenome (GOLD analysis project Ga0102815, IMG submission 79113) | Estuarine microbial communities from the Columbia River estuary - Ebb tide ETM metaG S.759 | ecosystem: Environmental > Aquatic > Marine > Intertidal zone > Estuary | place: USA: Columbia...
ATCGGCGAGCTCCAGCTCCGCGGTGACGCGGGGGATAGCGCGATGTTCATCGCGGGGGGCTTTGCCGAGGTCCGAGAAAACGTGGTCCGGGTCGTGACTGACGTGTCCGAGCCGCCCACTGACATCGATGTGGAGCGTGCCTCCAAGGCCGCCGAGCGGGCTCGCGCTCGTCTTGAGACCAAAGAGTCGACGGAGGGCGAGCACCTTGATGTGCTGCGTGCCCGTGCGTCTCTGGCCCGCGCGATCATGCGGCAGCAGGTCGCGAGCAAGTACCGCCGCTGATGTCGGGCGCCTACGAGCGGGCCGGCTGGCAGCGAACCCACACCTGCGGCGAGCTCCGGGAGGAGCACGCCGGATCGAAGGCGGTGCTGAACGGGTGGGTCGCGAGCCGGCGTAACCTGGGTGGCATCTACTTCATCGACGTGCGGGACCGCTACGGCGTGACCCAGGTCGTCCTGCCGGAGGACCTCGACGCGTCGGCCAAGCTGGCGCGGGAGGACTGCATCTCGGTGACCGGAGAGGTCACCCTCAGGGAGGCGCCCAACGGGCGCATGCCCACGGGCATGATCGAGCTGCGGGCGGCGTCCGTGGAGAAGCTCTCGGCCTCGAAGACTCCGCCGTTCGAGATCGAGGAGAAACTCGATACCTCGGTGGAGCTGCGGCTCAAGCACCGCTACCTCGACCTCCGGCGCCCCGACATGCAGCGGGCGCTGATGCACCGCAGCCGCTTCATCGGCGCGATGCGCGCGGCCTTCCTGGCCCGCGACTTCGCCGAGGTGGAGACGCCCATCCTCACCAAGGCGACGCCGGAAGGCGCCCGTGACTACCTGGTCCCGAGCCGGGTGCACCCCGGCGACTTCTACGCGCTCCCCCAGAGCCCGCAGATCTTCAAGCAGATCCTGATGGTCTCGGGCATGGACCGCTACTTCCAGGTGGCGCGTTGCTTCCGCGACGAGGACCTGCGCGCAGATCGGCAGCCCGAGTTCACCCAGCTCGACATGGAGATGTCCTTCGTCGAGGAAGAGGACGTCTTCGCCGCCTGGGAGGGCGTCCTCGTGGACACCTTCAAGGGGTCCATGGGCGTGGAGCTCCCGGTGCCCTTCCCCAGGGCAACGTGGCGTGAGGCCATGGAGCGCTTCGGTTCGGACAAGCCGGACACCCGCTTCGCCATGGAGCTCGTCGACGTGGCCGAGTGGGTTGGCGTCAGCGGCTTCGGCGTCTTCGAGAAGATGATCGCGGACGGCAAGCGCGTGATGGCGATCGCCGTCCCGGGCGGCGGCGAGGCTGTCTCCCGCGGCAACATGAAAAAGCTCGAGGAGGTCGCCAAGACCTACGGCGCCAAGGGCCTCGCGTGGTGGAAACCCGGGGTCGAGGGCGGCGCGGGTGGCTCCATCGTCAAGTTCTGCCAGGGCGACTCTGGGGCGAAGCTCTGCGAGGTCACCGGGGCGGGCGAGGGCGACCTCATCCTGCTGGTCGGGGACCAGGAGCCCACCACCTGGCGGTCCCTGGGCGCCCTGCGCCTGCACGTGGCCCGGGAGCTCGGGATGATCCCCGACGTGGACGGCGCCGACGCTGGTTCGACGGGGCCCTGGAACTTCCTGTGGGTCACCGACTTCCCCATGTTCGAGCGTGATGAGGAGCCCGCGGATGGCGGCCCGCCGCGCTGGGTCTCCTTGCACCACCCCTTCACTGCACCCTCCGACTGGGACATGCCTGGGGACCCTGGGTCCATGGGCAGCCGCGCCTACGACCTGGTCCTGAACGGCTGGGAGCTCGGCTCAGGGTCGATCCGGATTCACCGCCAGGAGACCCAGGAGAAGGTCTTTGATCTGCTCGGCCTGGACCAGGCGCAACAGCAGGCCAAGTTCGGCTTCTTGCTGGATGCCCTGTCTTACGGCCCGCCGCCCCATGGGGGCTTTGCGGTCGGCCTCGACCGGGTCGTGGCCCTGACGCTCGGGATGGAGTCCATCCGGGACGTGGTCGCCTTCCCGAAGACGGCCTCCGCCACCGATTTGATGTGCGACGCCCCGAGCGGCGTGGAGCCCCACCAAATGGGGGACCTCTACATTCGCCACGACAGCCTGCCCTCTGCGGGTGGCGCGGACTCTTGAGTCGCGCCCTGGCGAAGGCTGCCGGCGCGCTCGGCCCCGGGCTATTGCGCACCCAGGCCCGCGGTGGGCGAGGGGGCTTCGGCTTCCTTTCTGCGCTCCAATTGCCCTGGACCTGCAATCCTTGCGGGTCTTCACAGGACTCGTCTATGGCCGGATGGCAGCATCCGGACTATCGTCTTTGAACCTTCCTGGTCGCGGCTGCTCAAGGTGAGCGGCCGGACCCCACGCAACCCGAAGAGGAAACTACTTGGCCGTCCAGAGCTTTCGACGCAACCGCCGCATTCGAGTCCCCGAAGTCCGTCTGATCGATGAGAACGGGGAGCAGGCCGGTGTCGTATCCACGAAGGACGCCCTTCAGCGCGCCCAGGAAGCGGGACTAGACCTGGTTGAGGTCGCGCCGACGGCGCGTCCGCCGGTGTGCAAGATCCTCGACTGGGGCAAGTTCAACTACGAGCAGTCGAAGAAGAACAAGCGCGACAAGGGCAGCTCGAAGGGTAAGTCCGGGCTCAAGGAGCTCCGGGTGCGCCCGGCGATCTCGGAGCACGACCTCTCGTATCGCCTGACGGACGGTCGCAAGTTCCTCGATGAGGGGCACAAGGTCCTGTGCGTCTGCATCTTCAAGGGCCGCCAGATGGCGCACCCCGAGCACGGCTACGACGTGATGCGCCAGGTCGCCGCTGATCTGGTGGACATCTCGAAGGTCGAGATGCCCGCGAAGATGATGGGCCGACGGATGACCATGCTCCTCAGCCCGCTGCCCCTGACCCAGCGTCGGGCCGCGGCCAAGGAGCGTGAGCAGAAGAAGCGCGACGCCGAGATCGCTCGCGAGCGCGGCGAAGACGTCCCCGTCGAGTGATCACGCCGGGGCTCGCCTGGACTTGTCCGGGCGGCCCCCAGCCTCGGGTGCCATCTGCTCGCGGGTCGGCATGCCAACCTCGGCCAACCTCGGCCGACCTGGTCAGACTGACGGCATCCTTACGGGTGGCGCGGCCGAAGCCTATTGGCGGGCTGAGCCCGGCCTGCAGGGTCCAACAGCCCAGCTTCCGAGACCCTCCAGGCCTCGGGAGCGGCCCGCGACCCCATCAGAGGCCGGGCGGCCTTGCCTTCGGCCCTCTTGCGTGGGGCGTGTGCCCCAAGTTCACTGTGCGTGCGGCCCGTCGGCTTCGCCGTCGTGATCGCGTTCCCTGGGTCACCAAGACCCCTTTCCACCAAAGTCCAATGCGTGCTCTCCTCACTGCGCTGATCGCCGCCCTCGCGATCTCTGCCGCCTTCGCGGCCTCGGCGTCCATCGACTCCGTCAACAAGAAGTGTCCTATCAGCGACATGCCCGTCAAGGAGGGCGTGGTCGTCTCCACCGACGCCGGCGACATCGGCGTCTGCTGCGGCAACTGCCAGAAGAAGGTCGCCGCCTGGGACGACGCCAAGAAGGCTCAGTTCGTGGCTAACGCCACCGCGAGCGACGACGCTGACGTGAAGAAGGCCGCCAAGGCTGACTCGGAGGCCAAGAGCTGGACCGAGCCGTACCTCCTCAACACCTGCGCCGCCTCCGGTCGCCCGATCGACGTCAAGGGCACGCCCACGACAAAGGTGATCGACGGCCGTGAGCTGAAGTTCTGCTGCGGTGGCTGCGCTGCCGCCGTCGCGAAGGACCCGGCCAAGTGGCTCCCGAAGGTCGACAAGGCCATCACGGTCCGTCAGATGGCCATCTACCCGACCACGACCTGCATCGTGAGCGGCGAGCCGCTGATGGAGGATGGCAAGGACACCGCCGTGTCGATGGTCATCAACAACCGCCTGTTCCGCGTGTGCTGCAAGATGTGCGCGCGCAAGGTGATGGCGGACCCGGCCAAGTACGCGGCCAAGCTGGACACCATGGCCATGAAGGCCCAGGCCAAGGCCTATCCCCTCAAGACCTGCGTGGTCGCGAGCACCAACGGCCTCGGTGACGCCCCGAAGCAGATGATGGTCGGTGGCCGCCTCGTGCAGACCTGCTGCGGCGGGTGCGCGAAGAAGGTGACGGCGGACCCCGCCAAGTACGTGGCCATCGTGGACGCAGCCTGGGCCAAGTCCAAGGTCAACTCCGACGGCGCTGGCGCCGTGAAGAAGGGCGGCAAGACCGACGCGGACGGCTGAGCTCACTGGAGCCCTGCGCTGCAGCGGCTCACGCCCCAAGGAGCCCCTCGCGGGGCCTCTCGCGCCCCGAAGGACCCCGCCTGGGCCTTCGGGGCGCGGCTATTTGGGGCCTCGAGGGCTGACTTCACCTCCTGGGTAGCGGAATCGGGGTGGCCTCGGGGCCACCCCCTCGCTATCCTCTCCGCCTCAGAAGTTCGGGTTGTTCGTCGACCCGGCCCCCGCGAGTGGCGTGGCACGCCTACGACCGGGGTTTCCAGGCCGGCTCCTCATCGAGGAGCCCCGACCGAGGACAATTATCGTGCCGAAGATGAAATCAAAGGGAGCCGTCAAGAAGCGGTTCCGCATGACCAAGTCGGGCAAGCTCAAGTGCAGCAAGCCCAAGCGTGGTCACCAGCACGCCCCCAAGGACGCGAAGACCAAGCGCAACAAGCGCAAGGCCATCGTGGTCAGCGGAACCTGGGCGTACCTCCTGAAGCGCATGATGGGAGGGGGCTGATCCATGGTACGTGTCACCTACGGCGCTGCGCGCCACCAGAAGAAGGTCCGCTGGTTCAAGCAGGCCAAGGGCTACCGCGGCGGCCGCTCCAAGCTCTGGCGCACCGTCCGTGAGTCGGTCGTCCGCGCGTGGGCGTACAGCTACCGCGACCGTCGCCAGAAGAAGCGTCAGTTCCGCCGGCTGTGGATCGTCCGTATCAACGCGGCGACCCGCATGCGTGGAATGACCTACAGCCAGTTCATCGCTGGCATGAAGGGCGCAAGCATCGACCTCAACCGCAAGCAGCTCTCCGAGCTCGCCATCCACGATCCGGCGGCGTTCGACGCCCTGGTCGAGGAGGCCAAGGCCGTCCGCTCGTGACGACCTGGCTGCGCTGAACGCAACGGGCCGCCTCCGACGTTCCTCGTCGGTGGCGGCCCGCTGTTTAACCTCCATCTCCAACCGCCCCGACCTCCCCGCCGATGCTCCGGTGGGAACGCCGTGACCGACACCACCACCATCCTCGCCGACACCCGCGCGCGCATCGCTGACGCTCCGGACGTGGAGGCCCTGCGTGCCATCGAGCGGGAGGTCGTCGGCAAGGACGGCGTCGTGGCCTCGCTGCTCAAGTCGATTCCCGGCCTGCCCCCCGAGGAGCGCAAGGGCGCCGGTCAGAGCGCGAACGAGCTCAAGCAGGCGGTCCTCGCCGCGATCGAAGAGCGCGAGGCGAGCCTTGGGAACGCGGCGCTCGAGGCTGAGCGGCGTGCGGACGGCTTTGACGGGACGCTCCCGCCGCCCCGGGTCGAGCGCGGCACCCTGCACCCCGTGACCCAGGTCACCCGGGAGCTCGAGGACCTGTTCACGTCCATGGGCTACATGGTCCTGGACGGGCCCGAGGTCGAGCTCGACGACTACAACTTCGAGAAGCTCAACATCCCCGCCGACCACCCGGCGCGGGACACCCAGGACACCTTCTATTGCTCCAGCCCTGGCTCAAGCGCGAGCCTGCTGCTGCGGACTCACACCAGCCCGGTCCAGGTGCGCGCCATGGAGCGGCTCAAGCCGCCCTTCCGCGCCATCGTGCCCGGCAAGGTCTTCCGGCAGGAGACCACGGACGCGAGCCATGAGCACACCTTCCACCAGATGGAGGGCCTCGTCATCGGGCGCAACGTCTCGGTCGGCCACCTGATCGGTGCCATGAAGACGCTGCTGCGCGGCATCTTCAAGAAGGAGATCGAGGTGCGCCTGCGCCCCGGCTACTTCCCCTTCGTCGAGCCCGGGTTCGAGCTGGACGCGCGCTGCCCCTTCTGCACGGAGGGCTGCAGCGTCTGCAAGCGCACCACGTGGATCGAGCTGCTCCCGTGCGGCCTCGTGCACCCCAATGTCCTCAAGGCCGGGGGCCTCGACCCTGAGGAGTGGGGCGGCTTCGCCTTCGGCCTGGGCCTCTCGCGCCTCGTGATGCTGCGCTACGGCATCGATGACGTCCGCCACCTGCTCGGCGGCGACCTCCGCTTCCTCGACCAGTTCTGATCCGGCCCCGCACAGGAGACCTCACCGATGTTCATCTCGATGAAGTGGCTCGCCCGTCACGTGGACCTGACGGGCATCACGCCGGAGCAGCTCGCTGACGACCTCACCCTCTCCACCTGCGAGGTAGAGGGGATCGAACGCTTCGCCCCGCACATGTCCGACGTGGTCGTCGGTCACGTGCTGGAGCGCGAGCCGCACCCCGACGCGGACAAGCTGGGGGTGGCCCGGATCGACGTGGGCGGCGAGGAGCCGCTGCAGATCGTCTGCGGCGCTCCGAACCTCGCGCCCGGTCAGCGTGTCGCCGTGGCGACCATCGGCACCGTCCTGCCGGGCGACTTCAAGATCAAGAAGAGCAAGATCCGCGGCGTCGAGTCCCGCGGGATGATCTGCTCCGTACGGGAGCTCGACCTGGGCGACGAGCACGACGGGATCTGGGTCCTCCCAGAGGACGGCGAGGCCCCCCTCACCGTCGGTCAGCCCGTTGCCGCAGCGCTCGGCATGGAGGACTGGGTGATCGAGGTGGACAACAAGTCCCTCACGCACCGGCCTGACCTCTGGGGCCACCGGGGGATCGCCCGTGAGCTCGCCGCCATCTACGAGCGAGAGCTCCTGCCCATCGATCTGGCGATGCCCGCGCTCGGCGGCGAGGCGCCGGTGTCGGTGCGCGTCGATGATCCGGCCTGCTCGCGCTACCTGGGCCTCGCCATCGACGGCGCGGAGAACGGGGCGTCCCCCGACTGGCTGCGTCAGCTGCTGCTCGCGGTGGGGCAGCGCCCCATCGACCTGCTGGTGGACCTCTCCAACTTCGTGATGCTCGACATCGGGCAGCCCAACCACGCCTTCGACCGTGACCGGCTCGCAGGTGATGGCGTCGTCGTGCGCAAGGCGGCGGCCGGCGAGCGCATGACCACCCTGGACGGTGAGGACCGGGAGCTGGTGGAGAGCGATCTCTTGATCACGTCCGGCGGCGCGCCCGTCGCCCTCGCCGGCGTCATGGGCGGTGAGGGCTCCAAGGTCGGTGACGACACGGGCCGCCTCCTGCTCGAGTGCGCAACCTTCGACGCGACCACGGTGCGCCGCACGTCCGCGCGCCTGGCGCACCGGACGGACTCCTCCGCGCGCTTCGAGAAGACCCTGGACCCCACCCTCCCCGAGGCCGCCGCGGCACACTTCGCGAACCTCCTCAGGGGCCTCCAGCCGAGCGTCAGCTTCCCCTGCGCCCTCGCGGACGCAGGTGAATGGGCGGACCCCGCGCGCTCCATCCACCTGCGCGGTGACGTGGTCCGTCGCGACCTGGGCGTCGACCTGGACGACAACGCCATCGCGTCGATTCTCTCCCGGCTGGGGCTCACGCCGACCGGGGCTGGCGGTGGCTTTGACGTGGCCATCCCGTCCGCGCGGGCGCTCAAGGACCTCACCATGGAGCGCGACCTCGTGGAGGAGGTCGGGCGTATCCACCGCTACGGCAGCGTCCCCGAGGCGCCGCTGGTGGGTGCCATCGAGCCGCCGCCCTTCGACCGGCGGCGCCAGATGGTTCGCACCGTCGAGGACCGCCTCGCGGGCGCCGCTCGCTTCCATCAGGTGCTCTCGTACTCGTTCACCCCCGACGACCTCCTCGAGCGCACGGGCTGTGCCGGCGGGGACTTCGTGCGGGCCGATAACCCGGTCGCGCCGGACATGGCGCGGATCCGGCGCGAGGTCCTGCCCTCGCTGCTGGGTCTCGTGGAGAGCGCGCGCCGCGAGCGCGACGTCGTGCGCCTCTTCGAGCTCGGGAAGGGGTATCGCCCCGAAGAGGCGGGCGAGGACGGGATGCCCCGCGAGGTGCATCAACTCGCCATGGTGCTCGCGCTGCCGCCTGCACCGGGGGACGCCGCGTTCGACGCCGGGGCCTTCTTCCAGCTGCGCGCTGCGGTGGATGACGTGATCTCCGCCGCAGGAGTCACGTCCCCAGGTTGGGCCTCGTCTGACGCCGCCCACCCCGCAGCGCACCCGGTCAAGCAGGTCGCAGGCACCTGGTCCGAGGACCTCGCGGGCTGCGGCTTCGTGGCCTCCATCGAGCCGGGCGTCGCCCGGGCGCTCGGCCTCGAAGGGGAGCTCGCGAGCGACGTCGCGGTCGCGGTGCTTGACCTCGATGCGCTGCTCGCCGCGCCGCCCTCACCGCCGACCTATCAGCCGCTGCCGAAGTTCCCGATGGTCAAGGTCGACGTCGCCTGCGTCGCGCCCTCGGAGATGCCCGCGGCGGAGCTCGGCGCCATGATCGAGAAGGCCGGCAAGGGCGCCGTGCGAGGCCTGCAGCTCTTCGATGTGTTCCGCGGCGAGTCCCTGGGCGAGGGCAAGAAGTCCCTCGCCTACCACGTGGTCTTGCAGTCCGACACGAAGACCCTCACGGACAAGGACGCCCAGAAGTTCCTTGGCCGCCTCGAGCGTTCGCTGGAGCAGCAGGGCGCCGCCCTGCGCAGCTAGGGGTGGGGACGCTCACCGACACCCGGCTGGGGGAGATCTCCCTCGGCGCCGACGGGTACGGCGAGGTCTTCCTAAGGGCCGGACGCTGGACGCTGAGGGTCACCGTGGAGTGGTCCGGGGCCGCCACGGCGGACCTCCTCGGCGAGGACCTTGAGCCGCTGCTCGAGCGCGTCCTGGGCTGGGCGGTCGAGCCGGGTCACGAGACCGTGGACCTGTACCTGGAGCACCACCTCGGGGAGTTTGAGCCCGAGGAGCTCGAGGCGATCCTGGGGGGGAGCGACACGGAAGAGGGGGCGAAGCGGGGCGTGGCGGCCCTCCGCGCCGCGCTCCAGCCCATCGCCATGCACGTCGGGAGGCGGCCCGGAGCGGGCCGTCAGCTGGCCGTGGATATCGGCTTTGGTCAGGACGTGACCGAGGTGGTCCTGGTGGTCGAGGTGGACCCCGAGGGGCAGCCGGTCTCGGTCGACGCCGAGACCTGAGGTCCTGCGCGCCCCGGTGCGCTACGGTGTCTCGAGCGCGCGGTGCTCCCAGCGCGCACCCACCATGCTGCACACCATTGACTGGGCGATCCTCGCCACGTTCCTCCTCCTGTCCGTTGCCGTCGGCGTCACGGTCGCCCGTCGCGCCGGCTCGAGCTCAGCTGAGTTCTTCCTCTCGGGGCGCTCCATGCCCTGGTGGCTGCTGGGGATCTCCATGGTCGCCACGACCTTCGCGGCTGACACGCCGCTGCTGGTGACTCAGATCGTGCGCGAGCGCGGCGTGGCGGGGAACTGGGTCTGGTGGGCGTTCCTCCTGTCGGGGATGGTCACGGTCTTCATCTACGCGAGGCTCTGGGTGCGCGCGGGGGTGCGGACGGACGTGGAGTTCTACGAGCTGCGCTACTCGGGCCGCCCCGCGGCGTTCCTGCGCGGGTTCCGCTCGATCTACCTGGGGGTGATCTTCAACTCCATCGGGATGGGGATCGTCACCCTGGCGCTGACCAAGATCTGCTCGGTGATGTTCGGCATCCCGCCGTGGCAGACGGTGCTCGTGGCGGGCGCGGTGACCATGCTGATCGCGTCCCTCGGCGGGCTCCGCGGTGTCCTGATCACCGACCTCTTCCAGTTCTTCCTCGCCATCGGGGGAGCGATCGCCGCGGCCGTGGTGTGCCTTGACCTGCCCGAGGTGGGCGGGCTCTCGGGGCTCCTCGCCCACCCGAACGTCGCGGGCAAGCTCGACTTCCTCCCCGACTTCTCGGACCCCAACGTCTGGGTGCCGTTGTTCTTCATCCCGCTGGCGATCCAGTGGTGGAGCAGCTGGTACCCGGGCGCGGAGCCCGGCGGTGGCGGCTACATCGCCCAGCGCATGCTCGCCGCCCGCAGCGAGGGGCACGCGGTGGGGGCGACGCTCTTCTTCAACGTGGCTCACTACGCGCTCAGACCTTGGCCGTGGATCATCGTCGGGCTCACCTCCTTGGTGGTGTTCCCCGACCTCGCCTCCATCGAGGCCGCGTTTCCCTCCGCGGTACCCGGAGAGGACCTCGGTTACCCCGCGATGCTGACGCTGCTCCCCGCCGGGCTGCTGGGTCTCGTGTTGACGTCGTTGGTGGCCGCGTACATCTCCACGATGTCCACGCTGCTCAACCTCGGGGCGTCGTATGTGGTGTTCGACTACTACCAGCGTTTCGTCAACCCCGAGGCCGAAGAGCGCACGCTGGTGCGCTACGGGCGCGGCGTCACGATCACGCTGCTGGTCCTCTCGAGCCTCTTCGCGCTGGCGCTCGGGGACGCCCTCAGCGGCTTCAACATCCTCCTGCAGGTCGGCGCAGGGACGGGCGCCATCTACCTCCTCCGCTGGCTCTGGTGGCGCGTCAATGCCTGGACCGAGATCGTCGGCATGACGGTGTCCTTCCTGGTGGCCCTCTACTTCCAGTTCGTGCACGAGGGGCTCTTCGGGCCGCTGGAATCGTGGGTTCAGTTCAGCGTGGGCGTGGGGGTCACCACGGCGGCGTGGGTCGCGGCCACCCTGGTCTCCGCGCCCACGGACATGGCGACGCTCCGGCGGTTCTACGAGACCGTCCGCCCCTCCGGTTCGCTCTGGGGGGGCTTCATCGCTCGCGCTGCTGCGGCAGGGGAGCCGGTGGCCGAGGTCGAGCCAGGCGTCTTCACGCGCGGCCTGCTGGCGACTTCGCTCGGGTGCGCCATGGTCTATGCGGCGCTCTTTGGGACCGGTTTCGCGCTCTACGGAGAGGCGGTCAAGGCCACCTTCGCGGCGGCGGTGGCCCTCCTCTCTCTGATCGGGATCTGGCGTCTGCAGCGTGATGGGGCCTCCTCGGGGGCCTCCTCGGGGGCCTGAGCCCCTTCACGTCTCAGGGGATGACACCTGAGCGGGCCGCGGTTCGAAGCGCGGCCCGGCCGCGGTGGTGGGCTACACTTCGAGTGTCTTGAAGGTCGTCCTCGTCAATCCGCCCAGCCCGCCGGAGTTCCGCGTCAGCCGCGGGCTGATGGGGGGCTTCGGGATGGCCGTGAACCCCGAGCTGCTCTACCCGCCCATCGAGCTGGCCCACGTGGCGGGGGCGCTGCTCGAGGACGGACACGAGGTGGCGATCGTGGACGGCGACGCCCTCGGCGTCGGGCTGGACGGCGCCCTCGCAAAGGTGACCGCGGAGGCTCCGGACCTCGTTGTGCTCGACTCCTCAAGCACCTCGTTGGACCAGGATCTCGAGCTCGCTGGCCGCGTCCGTGAGGCGACCGGCGCGCTCACGGGGATGCTCGGCAGCCAGGTGACCTTCACGCCTGATGAGATCTTCGCTGGCGGGCGCATCGACTTCGTCGTTCGAGGTGAGCCCGAGCACACGGTGCAGGAGGTCGCAGGACGCGCGGCGCGCGGCGAGGCGCTCGCGGGGACCCCCGGGATCACGCGCCGGACCGAGGACGGCGAGGTGGTCCACGAGGCCGAGCGAGGGAAGATCGCCGACCTCGACGCGCTCCCGCTCCCGGCGCGCCAGCTCCTCGACAACAGCGCCTACCGGTTCCCCGGAGTGGACGGCGCGATCACCACGGTCAAGTCCTCCCGGGGCTGCCCGCTGAACTGCTCGTTCTGCGGCTACACCCTGGCCCAGGGCCTGCGCTTTCGTTTCCGGAGCCCCGCCCACGTGCTACGTGAGCTGGAGGACCTCTACTTCAACCACGGCATCCGCCACGTGGTCTTCCGTGACCCGATCTTCACGACGCGCAAGGACCGCGTGGCTGAGATCTGCGACGGCATCGTCGCGGCGGGGATGGACGAGCTCGAGTGGCAGTGCGAGACGGCGGTGAAGACCCTCGACCGGGCGCTCCTCGAGAAGATGGCCCGGGCGGGCTGCAAGCACATCTCCCTGGGCGTGGAGTCGGGCAACGACGAGATCCAGAAGAAGCACTGCGGGAACAAGCTCAGCGACCTCGATAAGGCCCACGAGGTCTTCCGCGCCTGCCGGGACGTGGGCATCGAGACGCGCGCCTTCTGCATGATCGGCTTCCCCGAGGAGACGCCCGCGATGGCGGACGAGACCCTCGCGCTGGTGGACTCGCTGGATCCCGATCAGGTCCAGTTCTGCGCCGTCACCGCGTACCCGGGCACGCCGCTGCACGAGATGCTGCGCGGCACCCGTGAGTTTGACTACGCCTCGATGACCGGCTTCCAGGCCCTCGAGGGCAACGAGCACATGACGGCGGCCCAGATCGAGGCCAAGATCCGCGAGGGCTACCGCCGCTTCTACCGCCGCCCCAAGCGGGTGTTCCGCGAGCTCCGGGACCCGCGGCGGCTCGCCGGGCGTCTGGCCCGATACATGACGCTCTTCCGCCGCCGCGCGGCGGTCTGACACCCCGCGTCGCGGACGAGGCAGAAGGAAACGAGAGAGGGCCCCGGCGAGCAATGCTCGCCGGGGCCCTCCGCTTCTCGGACCTGCCTTGACTCCAGGTTCGCGCGAGGCGGTGGTCGCGTCCGTGCCGAGCACCTCTCGGTGTCGGCTGGCCGGATGTCCTGCACGTCGGAGGCCGAAGCCTCCTTCACCCGGCCGGGTGCGATCCTCCGCCGGGGGGGGTCCCGGACCGACGGTGAGGTCGGCGATCGGGCAACCGCGCTGGCGCTGAAGTCTGGCTGGTAAAGAGCACGCGCGGTCCCTGCTCCGCGCGATCAACCATGCATCCGAGGCCCACGGCGGAGCGGGGCCAGATTCCTGGAGAATCTGTCCCGAACGAGGCCGCCGCCGCGCCCTGGGGCGGTTGGGCGGTTGGGCGGCCGGCCAGGGCTCGTCTGGTCGCGGCGAGGGCGTCCTCGTCCTTCAGGGGGGCGGAGCGCCCGAGGCCGGCACTCGATGCTCCATTTCAGGCACCATTTCGGTGTGCCGAGCACCGTCCGAAGTGCGCTGCGCGGTCGGGCTGCGCCGACCGGGGATCACCATGGCCGCACTCCGCCGCATCCGGAGGGCTCCAGGGAGACCGGTGACGCACGCTCCAGGGAGCCCGGGGATTCAGGCCGCGGACGGCGAGCACCTCAGCGCGGTCGACGCGCCTGCGCGCGACCACTCTGCAGGCCATGCCCGCAAGCCAGGAGTGTTGTGGGGCCCCTTGACCGGCTCGGCGCGGGTTGGAGGAGGTGCGCGGATTCCCCTTGAGCTCACGCATGGCGCCGGGCTCCCCGGGGCAGCACAGGGAGGGGCGCGCCGCCCTCGTCAGGCTCCACTCAATCTCAGCTGCGTGGCAGCAGAGCAGGATCAGGCCTGGGCGTAGCTCGTCTCGGCGAGATCGACCCAGGTGAGGGTCTCATCTGACGGGTCAAAGACCTGCACCCAGGAGTTCCAGCGGGCGACGACCTGGACGCGGCGGGCCTCGGATTCGGGCGCCTCGGGGGCGTCAGCGGGCGGCTCGTACATCGTCATCGCGGTGGATAAAAAGGAGGCCCCTCCCGGGAGGGGATCCGGGAGGAGCCAGGTTCGCACATGAACCATGAGGGCCCACATGTCTTCGTCAGCCGGCGGCAGGACTGGCCCCCTTTGGCCAAATAAAAATGTCCGCCCTCCTCGCTGGGCCTCTTCACTGGCCCTCCTCACTGGACCCCCTCAATGGCCCTCAGCGGGTCAGGCGCGGGTTGAGGAAGCGAACAGGGGTGTCGCTCGTGGTCACGCCGATCCGGCCCTCGGAGATGGAGGGGGGCCCGTCGATCTTCCCGATGACCTCGCCGTCGATCAGGAAGCGCGTGGCCAGCAGACCCACGTCGATCCCCATGGTGAACTGCTCACCGGCCTTGAGGCGTGACTTGGCCTTGAACTGCGGGTCGAATTTGGGCTGGCGGGTCTGCTCGTCGAAGTCGAGGATTCCGGCCCGGCCGCTCTTGCCGAGGCGGACGTAGCTCTTCTCCCCCGAGAGGGTCCCGGCGAAGGTCAGCCCGAGCAGGGGGAAGTCCCCGGTGTCCTCCACGATCACGTCCACTTCGAACAGGAACGTCTTGGGCGGCTCCTCGATCAGCGAGGCGGTCGCGTATCCGCCGCCGCAGCGGAGCCCCGTGGTCCCGTCCTCCTCGGCGAAGGCGTCCCACTTGCCCGAGAGCTCCCAACCCTCGAGGTCGGACGGGACGGGCAGCCGGCGGACCCGGCGCACGTCGACTCCGGACGTCTCCATGATCTCATCGGCCCGAGCGAGCAATACGCCCTCGCCGCCCACCACGTCGCTGGCGAGCTTGAGGGTCTGGAGGGCGACGCGGGGGTACCCGGCTTCCATCCAGCCGTCGGCCTCGGCCGTGGCGGCCTCCAGGAAGGACAGGTAGCTGCCCTCGATGAGCTCGCCCAGGGACCGGTTGACCTTCTTGATGCCAGCGAGCCCTGCGGCGGCGGCCTCGGCCCCCGTGCCGTCGTAGTGGGCGAGGGCGGCGTCGCGGTCCGCCTGGGCGCGGCCCACGGAGACCAGCCGGCGGAAGGCGAAGAGGGCGGCGTCCTGGCTCTTGAGCTCTGTCAGCGTCTCGCCGAGCAGGCGCAGGGCCAGGGGGTCGTCGGGGCGCTTGCGGAGGGCCCAGCGCAGGGAGTCCACCGCGTACTCGGGCTTCTCGAATTCGAGCTGCTTCTTGGCCCGCGCGATCAGGACGTCCGCCTGCTCGGGTCCGCCGAACTCGATGCGAGAGAGGTTGAGGACCCACTCCTTCCAGCGCTCCTCGAGGTCCTCGTAGCTCTCAACGCCGGGAAGCTCCGCCTCCTCCACGAAGTACTTCTTGAAGCGCTTGCCCACGTTCTTCTCCTCGCCGGAGTCGGTGTAGGAGCGCATGAAGTCCTTGTAGACCGGCTCGTACACACGCTCGCACGAGTCGTTCTCGTAGTTCATGCAGAAGTACACCATCGCCCACCCGAAGGAGTAGTGGGACCCGGGGTACGACCCCGGAGCGAAGTACGTCATCACGTCCCAGAGCTTCACGGCGTCGGGCCTCGGGTCGAGGTCGTCGACCGCGACGGGGTCCTTCGGGTTCTTGCCACCGATCTGGATCACGACGCTGCGCAGGCGTGACTCGGGGATTCGGTTGGTCTCGACGAAGCCGCCCGGGAGGATCGCCGCGCCCTCGAAGTAGCTCGCGGTCCCCTCGTTGAGCCAGGTCGGGATGAGCGTCTTCCAGACCATGCGCGTGAACTGGTGGGAGGCCTCGTGGTAGAGGGTCGACCAGAGCTCCTCGATGGTCTGCTGCATGAACCCCTCGGCGGTGCGGGGGTCGTAGGTGCTCACGCTGTTCTCGGAGGGGCTGTAGAAGCCGGCGACGGTCTCACCCGTGCCCGAGTTGTACGTATCGAACTCCCCGCGCGTCTTCCAGACCCGGACCTCGCAGCGGCGCATGCTCCCGCCGCCCTTCTTGTAGTCGAAGATCTTCCGGTAGAACTGGTTCATCTGCTCCATGGCGCTGAGGATGGCCTCGGCCATCTCCACGCCCATGTTGGTCTTGATGGTGTAGTTCTTGCCCTTCAACTCGAAGGCGTCCTCCCACTCCACGTGCTTGGCGTCGATGCGGGCGATCTCGCGGGCGCTGCGGCGCTGGCTACTCTTGACCTTGACGGGGACCCCCGACTCCAGCATCGCCTGGACGGCCTTCTTGTTCTTGAAGAGCTTCTCGAGCTTGGCGGTGGCGGCCGCGCCGTACGGGGTGCCATCGAGGCCGCCGAGCATGTCCGCGGAGTTGGCGTAGAGCTTGCCGCTCTGGCAGATCTTCGCCAGCTGCATGATGCTCTTGGCGTAGGCCCCGGTGGCGGTGCCCAGGGACGGCAGGTCCACGCCGATCTCCTCGCGGAGTTCTTTCAAGCGCTTGCCCACGGACTTGGCCTGCCGGCCGTCGGTGGCCATGAGCTTCGCGAGCTCCGCATACCAGAGGGCCGCGTCGTCGTTGTCCTCGCCGAAGGCCGCCTCCGCGGCTGCCATCAGAAGGCTGGCGTCGTCCGGGGCCGACTGCAGCGCTCGCTCGGCGTCCGCGAGGTCGTCGGCGGGCGCGGCGGG
>Ga0102815_10001241_pt1 | contig 16182 bp, 13 predicted proteins | sample ColrivemetaGS759_FD_79113 | JGI IMG/M metagenome (GOLD analysis project Ga0102815, IMG submission 79113) | Estuarine microbial communities from the Columbia River estuary - Ebb tide ETM metaG S.759 | ecosystem: Environmental > Aquatic > Marine > Intertidal zone > Estuary | place: USA: Columbia...
ATCTGGGCCGCGATCTGCGCGTGAAGATCAGTATCGCCGAGTCATTGGCTGATACCGAAGCAGCGGTGAATGCGTTGAAAGCAAAGGGTGGCGACGTCGCGGTAATGGGCTTTTGCTGGGGCGGTGGGCTGGCCTTCGGTGCGGCGATGCAGCTCGATATTGCATGCGCCGTGTCCTTTTACGGAACACGTCTAAGGGAATATCTGGGGCCGTTGCAAAACGCGCCGATCATGGGGCATTTTGGCATCCACGACGATCACACACCTGCCGCTATTTTGAATGAGGTTCGAGAGTCGGTCTCTGACTTGGCGATGTTTATCTATGATGCCGGACACGGTTTTGGGAATGAGGCCAGACCGGCTTATGTTCCCGCTGCAACCGAACTCGCGCACCAGCGAACGGCCGGGTTTTTGGCACAGCATCTTAGGGCGTAAACGCTAGAACGCGCGCAGCCCCGACCAGATCAATCGAAGTGCGATCAGCACCAACAACACGTTCAAGATTTTCTGAAACCGCGAGTCTGTCAGGCGATCCAGTACCAAACGCCCGGCATAGGTTCCGGCAAGCCCGGCAAGGATCATCGCAGCGCAAAAGCCGATCCAGTCCGAGAATGCGAAGCCAAGAAACCCAAAGGCCAAGGATTTGAGGCTGTGCTGCATCACCATCAGCGCCGCATGCGTGCCGACATAGCCGTGCCGCTCTAGCTTCATGGCCCGAGTGTAGGTCGCAACGAATGGTCCGGTTGCACCAAAGAACATCGTTAAGAATGAGGTCAGCGCTCCGGTGACTACAGGCCAGCGGCGCATCCAGTCCGGCGGTTTGGCCGCAACCGACCAAATGACGAACACGCCCACGCCCACTTGGATAAATGCCGCAGGAATATTGACGACCAAGGCCGATCCCATCGCCACACCCACCAGCGCGCCGACGCCAAACCAGCTGAGGGCGGGCCAGTAAATGTGACGAAACATGGCAGCAGCACGACCCGTGTTCGAGCCTAGTTGAACGACGCCGTGCACCGGGATCAACGCGGCGGGTGGCAGCAAACTGGCCATAATTGCCAACAACATGACACCGCCCCCAATGCCGAAGGCAATGGTGATGAACGAACCGGCAAAACTCGCTGCCAGCAACGCAAGTGTAAGTGATATGCCAAGTGCGTCGGGTGCGAGGAATGAGTACAGGTCCATGGACTGTCCTTGTTGATGGCGAGAACTTGTATGCTGTTGTATGCCTTGTTCCTGTGACATACAGGGTCACGCCGAGCGGCAACACGGCCCTTTTTTGAGGCGGGCGAAACTGACACACTCAGAGTGACTGATGCTGGATATTTTTCTTACAACTTTGCCGATCTACCTGCTGATCTTGCTGGGTTTCGCGGCCGTTCGCACAGGGTATATTGACGGAGGGCATATCAGCGGGCTCAGCCAGTTTGCGCTGAAAGTCTGTATGCCCGCCCTGATTGTCTCGGCGATTGCGATGCCGCGTGAAGGCGGGGCGCTGAATGCGGCTTTCTTCAGTGCCTTTTTGCTGGGTTCTGTTGCAACACTGCTGGTGGGTTTTGCTGCGGTGCGGGTGTTGATGCGTCAATCAGCGCCCGATTCCTGGGTTCTGGCGATGGGGATGTCGAACTCGAACAGCGGCTATATGGGATTCCCGGTGGCCAGCTTGTTCTTTGGACCAGAGGCGGCTGTGGTCTTTGCAATGGCCGTCGTGATCGAAAGCGCCGTGACCTTGCCGCTTGCAACGATTGCTGCAAGCGCCTCGGGCGAAAAGGGCGCGAAACTGGGCGAATTGCTGAGCAACGCGGCGCGCGCAATTGTTCGCAACCCCTTGATTATCGCGGTGTGTGTGGCTGCTTTGGTGCGATCCCTTGGTATTCAGCTTGGCGGTCCAATTGAGCAAACGGTGCGGATGCTCGCCGTGGTCTCAGCCCCCTTAGCGTTGTTTGTGGTCGGCGGCACGGTGGCGAGAATGTCGGTGAGCGGCCATTGGCGGCGCACAGGGGCCGTGGCGGTTGGCAAGCTGGTTTTACACCCCGTTTTGGTGGCGACCATGCTGCTGGTGATTCCGGGTGTTCCGCAAAGCCTGATCCCAATTGGCATCTTGTTTGCGGCGATGCCGATGGTGACAATCTACCCAATTCTCGCTGCCCCATTCGGGCTCAGCGCGGTGACCTCGACAGCGCTTTTGGTCAGCACGGCGTTGTCCTGCATCACCGTCAGCATCGTTTTGGGGTTCCTGACGGGCTTCTAGCGCAGATTGCGCGGGGCGATGAATTCGTGCAATTCTGAAACGGAATGGAGAGCGCGTCATGAGGCATATCAAACAGTGGATCGGTGCGGCCACAGCTGTGTTGGTGCTGGCACAAACATCATGGGCCGATGACGAAAGCTGGCTGACGCGTTTGCCGCAGGCGCTGACCGATGCCGATTTCCGCCCCATAGATCCAACCGAGGCCGCACTGGGGCAATTGCTGTTTTACGACCCCATCCTGTCTGGCAACCGAGAAGTCGCCTGCGCCACCTGCCACCACCCCGCGTTCGGCACTTCTGATGGTCTTTCGCTGGGATTGGGTGATGGTGGTATTGGCTTAGGCCCTGAGCGCCAGGCGAACCCCGAAAACATGCCAGAACAACGCGTTCCGCGAAATTCACAGGCGCTTTGGAACCTTGGAGCCTTGGACTATCGCTCGTTGTTTCATGACGGCCGCGTCGAATTCGATGAGACGCGACCGAGCGGCATGCGCACGCCTTTGGATGAAGATATGATGCAGGGCTTTGCATCGATGTTGTCAGCTCAAACCATGTTCCCGGTCTTGTCACCCGATGAAATGGCCGGGCATTATTCGGAAAATGAGATCGCGCAGGCGGTTCGGCTGGGTATTTTGACGGGCGAAGGCGGTGCTTGGGACCGGATCGCGCAAAGGGTCGCTGCTATCCCTGTTTATCGCGACAACTTTGAACAGGTTTACCCTGAGATCGGCGCCGGACGCGCGCTGGCCTTCACCGATATATCAAACGCGATTGCTGCGTTTATTGAGTTTGAGTTTAGGTCCGACACGTCACCATTCGACGCGTATCTGCGTGGCATCAGTGAGCTGCCTGCCGATGCGGAACGGGGAATGGTGCTGTTCTATGGTGCGGCTGGTTGCGCTGATTGCCACAGCGGGCCGTTTCAAACGGACCATGGGTATTATGCGATGGGCGCGCCGCAAATAGGACCGGGGAAGGGGGCGCGATTTGAAACCCATGCCCGAGACGAGGGGCGGTTTCGGGTTACGGGTGATCTTGCTGATCTTTATGCATTTCGCACACCCGCGTTGCGCAATGTTGCGCTGACAGCGCCGTATGGTCACGCAGGCGCGACAGCCGATTTGGCAGATTTCTTGGCGTCCCATATCGATGGGTCCGCGATAGCAACCTATGAGCGCGCGCAAGCGGTTTTGCCGGTTTTGCCTGTGGATGATTGGCGGATCCTTGATGAACCAAGTGAGACGGCAGCAATTCTTGGGGCCTCCGAACGCCATCGCGGGGTCATGATCACGACAGAGGACTTGGGTGCTTTAATCGCGTTCTTGAACAGCTTAACGGATGGCGCAGCCGTGGCAGGCCGGCTGGGCGTACCCGAGGCGGTGCCCAGTGGATTGACTGTGCCAAACCCCTAACATGCTATGGCGGGTGCCCGCGCGCCTTTAGCGCGACGCCCACCCACCCAGCCTGCAATCAGCGCTCAACTGCAACCAAACGATCCGCCTCGGTCTCAGCGTTGGTCGTTGTGCCATCAGGCCATTCAATCAAGACATGCGCGTGTTCAAAGTCCCCCAACCCAAAATGAAGTGGGAGGGCTTGTCCACCGCCATGTCCGCCGCCAATGGTGTTTTGCTGCGTTTGGCTCGCACCGTCTGATGTTGTGACGGTAACGCGTGCTCCAATAGCGCGACGGTTTCCGCTGGATTGGCGCAGGTCAATCGCCAGCCAATGACCGTTTGTTTCGGTGACATTCCGATACAGCTCCATCGGTGCGCGACGATTGACGACAACGAGGTCCAGCCTGCCATCGCCATCCAAATCCGCCAAGGCCGCGCCACGAGACCGCTCAATCGTGGCGATTCCAGCGGATGTTGCGTGTTGGGCAAAGCCGCCTTCCTGCAATTGCATCAGCAGGTCGTTCGGATCGTGGATCGCGTTTGTCGGCATTTGGTCAACGTTGCCTTTGGCGATAAACAAGTCATCGCGGCCATCATTGTCGACGTCGCCGAATTGGGCGTGCCAACCTGTAGAGGGGCGGCCATCCGAGCCATCATGTGGGCGTTGCGCGTAGGTGCCCATCGCAAAGGGAGCGGCGGAATAGCTGCCATCAGCATGCGCGATTTGAAGAAGCTGGTCGCCCATAGAGGTCAGCATCACTTCGTCACGGCCGTCACCCGTCAGATCGCGTGACGCGATGCCCATGCCCCATAACGACACGCGTGGCCAGCCGTCGTCCTGGGTCAGAAAACGCCGCTCGAGGATGTCCCAGAGTTGTTCATACCCGCCACGCACATAATAGTGGCGATCATTTGAAATCCGAAGAACCTGGCGGCCGCGGGCATCACGAGCGGCAAGCATCGACAGGGCGCAAAAGCCGGGCGTGAGGAGTTCTGCGCGATAGCGGGTCTCTTCGGGCCAAAGCAACATGTTGTTGTCGCAAGCTTCGAATGGCCCGGCGGGGTCGCTTCGGTTAACATAATGACCGACGGCCATGACGGGTAGGTCCCCTTCCCACCATGCCGTGAACGATGTGCTCCATTGATCGCTTTGTGGAATGCTCCATGCGTCCGTCGTATCAGTAAATACGCAATCCGCGCCACCGCTCAGCACCTGATCTGCCCCGGCGCGCAACACATAGAGATCGAGAAAGCCATCACCATTGATGTCGAGTGGGTAAATGCCCGTTGCCCCGGTGATTGTTGGGAAGTCGCCAGTTTCAAAGGTCATCTCGCCCTGATTGACGAGGAATGAGATCGGATTTGTCCCACCCGCTACCGCAAGTTCTGGCAGGGTATCTCCATTGCAGTCAAACACCGCGACCCCGCCGCCGACGAAATGCTCCCAGCCGCCGGCGTAGATATGGGGGGGGATTGTCGCGGACAGGTTTTCGAACCGGGGTGTTGCCTGCGCAGTCCCGGCCATTAAAACTACGGCAAGGAAAACCCGCATCAGGCGGCACCACTTTCCATCACGGAATCCGTGATATGCGACAGGGCCAAAGCCGCCGCGCCACGCGCCCAAACCATATCGCCCCAAGCGTGGATTTCGACCCTGCATGGTTCGCGCCCATGGTCGAGCGTGAGTGTTTGCATTTCGGCCAGGACCTCATCGGCATATAGATAATCGTAGCGCATACGTTCCCCGGAGAGAATGATCAGCTCTGGGTCGAAGATTTGGATGACATTCGCCAAGCCAAGCGACAGATAGCGACCCGCCCGCTTGAAGATCGTGCGCGCAGCGGTGTTGCCGCCTTTGGCTTCAGCAAAAAGGGTTTCCAGCATGGCTTGCGGGCTGGCGATATTGCGCGGGTTTCGCTCGAGCGCGGTCGCGGCCTCTCGCGCAAGCGCGTAATCGGCAAGGTAAGCTTCGAGGCATCCGCGTTGGCCGCAACGGCACAAAGCGCCATCCAGTTGCACCTTTATATGGCCCAGTTCCATGCCCATACCGCGTGTACCCCGATACAGGCGATTTCCAACCACAAGACCCATGCCGACACCATGCTCAATGGTGACCACTGCGAAATCGGACGTAGCACGCCCTGCGCCGAACCAGAGTTCGGACAGTGTCAGCGTGTTGGCGTCGTTCTCGATCAACGTCTCGCAGCCCAGTTTTCGCGTCAGCGCTTCGCGTAACGGCAGGCTGGTCCCGGTCATCAGGGGCGACCACGGCACGACGCCAGTTTCGGGCTCGACTAAGCCAGAAAGCCCGATACCGACCGCAGAAACTTCGTCGCGCCCAATGGCAGCTATATCCAGTACGCGGTCAACAAGAGTAGAGACCTCTTCGCAAATCTGATCGAGGGTACGGCGAACCGGAGGGGTCGGAAGCATGGCTTCGGCTAATATATTGCCCGCGAAATCGGCAAGCACGGCGGTATGACGCTCATCTGACAATTTAATGCCGATCACCCGGTGGGCCCCCGGCACAACGGACAACGCAACAGAGGGACGGCCACGCCCAGCGTCACGCCGATCACGAGGTTGGTCGGTTGATTCGCACAGATACCCCTGCGCGATCAGGTCCGAGGTCAATTGCGTTACCGTTCCAGCACTAATTCCCAACGCCCGTGACACATCGGCGCGCGCGGCAAGCCCCGTTGCTCGAACATGCTCAAAAACCTTCTGCCGCAAGGGCTTGGCGTCGTGGAAAGGCCCCTGCAACAAAGGCCCGCAGCCCTGAAGGTCGGGGCGCGCAAGGTCCGGCGTCGGGTTAAGGCGAGGGTTTATAAATTCGTTCATCGAATAATTTTCTGCACCTGCGAAGGAGTTTTGAGCGCTGTATGCGCGTGATTGGGCCGTTGGCGCGAATTACACGGCATGAGAGCACATATTCTTGCGGCGGGCGACATTTTTTATTTTGACAGGCGAAATAATTCACATATGCTTCTGTCAGTCGGGTGGAGGCCCGCAACCCTTGCGTGAACGTGAGGGTAAACCAATGGGAGGAACGATATGCGTAAGGCATTAATGGCCGCCGTCACCGCGACGGTGGGCTTTGGCACACCCCTTATGGCCCAGGATATCACCGTGGGCGTGAGCTGGTCGAATTTCCAAGAAGAGCGCTGGCGCACGGATGAAGCCGCGATTGTGGCCGCACTTGAAGCAGCGGGCGCGGGCTATGTCTCGTCGGATGCGCAGTCATCATCGGCCAAGCAGCTGTCGGACATCGAATCGCTGATCGCGCAGGGCGTGGATGCTCTGATCGTGTTGGCACAAGACGCACAAGCCATTGGCCCGGCTGTACAAGCCGCCGCTGACGAAGGAATTCCGGTGATCGCCTATGATCGCCTGATCGAGGATGATCGTGCGTTTTACCTGACCTTTGACAACGTCGAAGTTGGCCGGATGCAGGCACGTGCCGTTCTGGCCGCTGCGCCAGAAGGCAACTACGTCATGATCAAGGGCTCGCCGACCGATCCGAACGCAGACTTCCTGCGCGGCGGTCAGCAAGAGGTTCTGCAAGCTGCAATCGACTCAGGTGCGATCACCATCGTCGCCGAGGCCTATACCGACGCTTGGCTGCCCGCGAATGCGCAGCGCAACATGGAGCAGATCCTGACCGCTCAAGACAACATGGTTGACGCTGTCGTTGCCTCGAATGACGGCACCGCTGGCGGCGCTGTCGCGGCGCTAACTGCGCAGGGCATGCAGGGTATCCCGGTATCGGGTCAAGACGGCGATCATGCTGCTCTGAACCGTGTCGCTCTGGGAACGCAAACCGTGTCAGTCTGGAAAGACGCGCGTGATCTTGGCCGCGCGGCTGGCGAAATCGCCGCTGCTTTGGCTGGTGGCGCAATGATGGCTGACATCGAGGGCGCACAGCAGTGGACCTCGCCCGGCGGCACCACGATGACCTCTATGTTCCTGGCACCCGTGCCAGTTACGGCTGCCAACCTGAGCGACGTTGTCGATGCAGGCTGGATCACCCAAGAGGCTCTGTGCCAAGGCGTGACCGACGGTCCGGCACCTTGTAACTAAGTGTCCGATTAGCGCGGCTTGCGGCGGGTCAAACTCGATCTGCCGCAAGCCCTTACTTCTGGCTGCAATGTGCCAGAATGCTGAATGAAAGTACCCTGACATGAGCGACTCTGCGCGCCCTACAGATAAGACCACCCGTCGTTCGCTGTTTGCTTCGCTTGAAATTGACACGCGTTTGCTGGGCATGATCGGTGCCTTTGTCATTATCTGTATCATCTTTAACATCTTCACCGATGGGCGGTTTCTAACGCCGCGAAATATTTTCAACCTGACAATTCAGACCGTGAGTGTGGCGATTATGGCCAGCGGCATGGTCTTTGTCATCGTGACCCGCCATATCGACCTCGGTGTCGGCGCACTGTTGGCCACCTGTTCGGCGGTCATGGCGATGACGCAAAAAGCGTATCTTCCGGGCTTGCTGGGGCTTGAATTGGGTCATTGGGCGATCGCGCCCACCGCGATCCTCGCTGGTTTGCTCGTTGGCACCCTGATTGGTGCGTTTCAAGGTTGGTTGATCGGCTATATGACGATCCCGGCCTTTATCGTCACCTTGGGCGGGCTTTTGATCTGGCGCAACGTGGCATGGTATCTCACCGGTGGTCAGACGATTGGCCCGTTGGATGAGCATTTTCAACTGTTCGGCGGTACAAACGGAACCTTGGGCGTCGGCCCCAGTTGGGTTCTTGGCGCAATTGCGTGTCTGATCGTGATTTTGGCGCTCTTTAGCGCACGTCGCAATAAGGTCTCGCACGACTTTCCGGTCAAGCCTTTGTGGGCAGAGATCTCGCTTGGGGTAATCATTGTTGCTGTCATCCTTGGCTTCGTGGCAACCCTGAATGCTTATGAGATGCCTATCGGACGTCTGCGTCGCATGTTCGACGCGCGTGGCGAGGTTATGCCCGAAGGATATTCCGAGGGGTATGGTTTGCCGATTTCTGTGTTCGTTCTGCTACTCGTGGCGGTTACGATGACCGTCGTCTCGCTGAAAACCCGCTTTGGGCGCTACATTTTTGCGACCGGTGGCAACCCGGATTCGGCGACGCTGTCAGGTATCAATACCCGGTTCCTGACGGTCAAAGTTTTTGCCCTGATGGGCTTTCTGTGCGCGTTGTCTGCGGTTGTCGCGTCGTCCCGTTTGACGAACCACGCCAATGACATCGGTACGCTGGACGAATTACGCGTGATCGCGGCCGCGGTGATCGGCGGCACAGCTTTCGCAGGGGGGATCGGCACGATTTATGGTGCGATCCTCGGGGCTCTGATTATGCAATCGCTGCAATCTGGTATGGCAATGGTCGGTGTCGACGCGCCGCTTCAGAACATCGTCGTTGGCGCAGTTTTGATTGTCGCCGTCCTGATCGACATCATCTATCGCAAGCGTTTGGGGACGAAAGCATGAAGCCGTTGGTTGAACTCCGTGACATTTCCCGTGCCTTTGGCGGGATCAAAGCTGTCGATCATGTTTCATTGGATTTGTACCCCGGTGAAGTCGTTGGCGTTCTGGGGCATAATGGGGCCGGAAAATCCGTTTTGATGAAGTGCTTGTCGGGCGCTATTCAAAGGGATTCTGGCAAAATTCTCATCGATGGTAACGAAGTCCAGATCAACAACCCTCGCGACGCGCGCAAGCATCGGATTGAGACAATCTATCAGACGCTCGCGTTGGCCGATAACCTTGATGCTTCAGCGAACCTGTTTCTGGGTCGTGAGCTGACAACCAGGCTCGGCTTTGTCAATGATGCCCAAATGGAAGCCGAAACGCGGAAAATTATGGGTCGATTGAACCCCAATTTCCGCAAGTTTTCGGCCCCGGTTAGCGCCTTGTCCGGCGGTCAGCGGCAATCCGTGGCGATTGCTCGTGCCGTCTATTTCGATGCCCGTATCTTGATCATGGACGAGCCAACCGCTGCATTGGGTCCGCAAGAAACCGCGATGGTTGCTGAACTGATTCAAGAGCTGAAATCCATGGGGATCGGGATTTTCCTGATCGACCATGACGTGCATCAGGTGAAACAACTCTGTGACCGCGCGGCGGTGATGAAGAACGGCGAATTGATCGGTATCGTGAAGGTTGATGAGGTCACCGAGGACGACATTCTGGCGATGATCATCGCGGGCAAGAAACCCGAACATTTGGCCGCGTAACATGTTTATCGGACTGGATCTGGGGACCTCGTCGCTTAAAGCGATTTTGATCAATGACCAACAGGCGGTAATTGCCGAGCATACCGTCCCGTTGACGGTTCAGCGTCGCCATGACGGATGGTCTGAGCAAGATCCTGCGTCTTGGAATGCTGCGGTGATCGAAGCCCTGCGCGCAATTCGGGCACAGCAGGATTGCCGGAGCCTCAAAGGCATCGGCTTGTCAGGTCACATGCATGGCGCAACCTTGCTAGATGCCGATGGCGAGGTCTTGCGGCCTTGTATGTTGTGGAATGACACGCGCAGTTTCGCCGAGGCCGCCGATATGGATGCCGAGCCAGCGTTTCGTGCGATTACCGGGAATATTGTGTTTCCAGGTTTCACTGCGCCCAAAGTCGATTGGGTCCGTCGCAATGAACCGGAAGTCTTTGACCGTGTTGCGAAGATATTGCTGCCCAAGGACTATTTGCGCTATTTTCTAACGGGCGAATACGTCGCTGAGATGTCGGATGCGGCGGGTACTAGTTGGTTGGATACTGGCGCACGCGATTGGTCAGACGACCTGCTGGCACGGTGTCATTTGTCGCGTGATCACATGCCTCGCTTGATCGAAGGCTCGCAAATATCAGGCACTTTGCGCGGCTCATTAGCACGCGACTTGGATCTGCCCGCCGTCGTTGTCGCCGGGGGCGGTGGCGACAACGCCGCCGCTGCAATCGGGGCCGGTGTCGTGCATGACGGGGCCGCCTTTCTTAGCCTCGGGACATCGGGCGTCTTGTTCGCCGCGAATGATGGTTATCGACCCGATCCTGCAACCGCCGTTCATACGTTTTGCCACGCTCTGCCAGAAACTTGGCACCAGATGGGTGTGATCTTGGCGGCGACCGATGCGCTTGAATGGTTGTCGCGACTGACAGGCAAATCCGCAGCAGAGCTTACGACCGGGCTTGGTGACCTGCGCGCGCCTTCGCACACGCTGTTCCTGCCGTATCTGGGTGGCGAGCGGACACCGCACAATGACGCACAAATCCGAGGGCAGTTTTTGAACCTTGACCACGCGACCGACGTTCAGGCCGCGGCCCGCGCGGTTCTCGAAGGCGTGGCGTTTGCCTTTGCCGATTGCCGCGATGCTTTGGCTGCAACCGGGACCACTATTCAACAAGCCTTGGCAATCGGCGGCGGCTCGCGGTCGGAATACTGGCTACGGGTGCTGGCAACGGCACTGGGCTTCCCCCTTAATGTCCCGGCGCAGGGTGAATTTGGCGCAGCCTTGGGCGCCGCGCGTCTGGCGATGATGGCCGCCACCGATGCGGGGCCAGAAATCGCGACACAGCCCGAAATTGCGCACAGCATAGAGCCAGATAACACCCTGACCTCAGCGTTCGCTGAAGCTCATACCCGGTATCGCGCCGCCTATTCGGCCCTTAAGGGCCATTGACGTAAGGATATTCTCATGACCGATTTTTTCGATGGCATCCCACAGATCCGCTATGAAGGCCCCGACAGCGACAATGAATTCGCATTCCGGCACTATAACCCGGATGAGCTGATTTTGGGCAAACGCATGGCCGATCACCTGCGTTTCGCCTCGGCCTATTGGCATTCGTTGTGTTTCGCAGGCAGTGACCCGTTCGGCGGCGATACGTTCATTCGACCTTGGCACGGTGACACAATGGACCATGCCAAACTCAAGGCCGATGTCGCGTTTGACTTGTTCTCACGCCTTGGCGTGCCGTTCTTCTGTTTCCACGATCAAGATGTGCGCCCCGAAGGAAAGACCTTTGCCGAAAGCACCGCGCATTTGCGAGAGATCACCGATTACTTCCAACTCAAAATGGAGGAAACCGGTGTTGGCCTACTTTGGGGCACTGCCAATCTGTTCAGCAACCGCCGTTATATGGCCGGGGCCGCAACCAATCCTGACCCCGATGTGTTCGCGTATGCCGCTGCGACGGTAAAAACATGCATGGATGCCACGCATCAACTGGGCGGCACGAATTACGTGTTGTGGGGCGGGCGCGAGGGGTATGAGACCCTGCTAAACACCGATTTAGTGCGTGAGCGTCAGCAAGCGGGCCGGTTCCTGCAAATGGCCGTCGAGTATAAGCACAAAATTGGTTTTGACGGCGCGATCCTTATCGAGCCAAAACCGCAAGAGCCGACCAAGCATCAGTATGATTACGACGTGGCAACGGTGTACGGGTTCCTTAAGGAATTTGGACTGGAGTCCGAGGTAAAGGTCAATATCGAGCAAGGCCACGCGATCCTTGCTGGGCATAGTTTCGAGCATGAATTGGCCTTGGCTTCGGCGCTGGGGATATTTGGCTCTATCGATATGAACCGCAATGACTATCAATCTGGCTGGGACACTGATCAATTCCCCAACAATGTGCCGGAAGTTGCGCTCGCGTATTATGAGGTGCTCAAGGCTGGCGGTTTCACCACCGGGGGGACCAATTTTGACGCCAAATTGCGGCGTCAGAGCTTCGATCCCGCGGATCTGATTTTGGCTCATGTCGGCGGCATGGACGCTTGCGCGGCGGGGCTGAAATCTGCGGCCGCAATGTTGGAGGATGGCAAGTTGGAAGCCGCCCGCGCTGAGCGCTACGCCGGTTGGGCCACGCCTGCAGCGCAGCAACTTTTGTCATCTGACCTGTCCGCCATCTACGATCAGGTGGAGTCAAAAGGGCTGAACCCTCAACCACGCTCGGGCCGCCAAGAACGCTTGGAAAATCTGGTCATGCGCTACCAGTGAGGCACTGGCCTCTTTGATCCTCAGCGGCTAGCATGTGCGTCTATTGGCGGAGGGGCTGATGACGCGATCCATGCTTGATCCCAATGATTGGGATGCTTTTCGCCGCGCCGCGCATGACTTGCTCGATACCTGTATTGATCGGCTAGAGGCTGCGGGCGACCACCCTTGGCAACCGTTGCCTGACGCCATCCGCGATGGTTACGCACTGACCGGCGATCCTTTGGGTGACGTTGCCGCGTTGACGCCAGTGTTGCGCGATACGGTGCTGCCCTTTGGTACAGGCAATACCCATCCTCGGTTCTGGGGCTGGGTGCATGGCACTGGGCTGGCCAGCGGGCTGCTGTCGGAAATGGTTGCCGCGACGATGAACGCCAACCTTGGTGGCCGCGCGCATGGCGCGGTTGAGATGGAGCGCGCCGTGATTGACTGGGCGCGCGGCGTGATGGGCTTCCCAATTGGGGCAAGCGGCGTTTTGGTCGCCGGAACCTCGCAAGCCACAGTCATTGCCTTGGCCTGCGCGCGCCTGCGTTTGCTAGGGCCAGAGGTCCGCAGTCAGGGGCAGGGCGGCGCGAAGCTGACCGCTTATGCGTTTCACGGCGTCCACAACGCCGCGCGCAAAGCTATGGAATTGCTGGGCCTCGGGCATGATGCGTTGCGGCTGGTTCCCTACGGTGACCGGGAGGCGATGTTGGCTCAAATTGCCGAAGATCGTGCCGCTGGGTTTCAACCGTTTGCGATGATCGCAACCGCAGGCTCGGTGGAACAGGGTCAATTCGACGACCTCAACGCCATGGCCGATATCGCGGAATCAGAGCACCTGTGGCTGCATGTGGACGGCGCGTTTGGGGCTTGGACGCGCCTTGCGCAGGACCCTTGGCGCGCGTTGTCCGACGGGATCGAACGCGCGGATTCCCTTGCTTGCGATTTTCATAAATGGATGTTCGTGCCCTATGACGCGGGCTTGGTTCTGATCCGCAACGAGGCTGAGCACCGCGCCACCTTTGCCGCGCGTCCGGCCTATTTGGCGGCGCAGGATGCGGGGTTGGGCGGCGGCGATCCGTGGTTTTGTGACTACGGGATCGATCTGTCGCGCGGCAATCGTGCGCTCAAGGTCTGGTCAGCGATCAAGACGTATGGCGCGGCTGGGCTGGGGGCCGCGATCACCGAAACCTGCCGCATGGCTTTACTGATGGGGCAGGGGGTGCAGGCGCGTCCGCCAATGGAATTGCTGGCACCCGTTGTTTCGAACCTGTGTGTTTTCACCGCCGATGCAGCCCTGTCGAAAGCTCAGCAGAGCAGCCTCAACACGCGCATCGCACAACAGTTACAGATCGACGGCACGGCGGTGTTCTCCACCACATTCCTTGACGGCGTAACATGCTTGCGCGCAGCAATCGCCAATCATCGCACGACGGCAGAAGATGTTGACGCCGCGCTAGATGCCGTCGCCGCTGCGCGCGACTAGACATTTTCCCACGGGAAGGTGTCCAGTCGTTCATATCCGGTGTTGGTTATCAAAACCTGTGTTTCCAGCTTAATCGACTCTGACCCGGCTTCACCAATCAGCGATTCAACGCAAATCACCATACCCGGCTCGAATTGGCCGGACATGCAGCGCTCATCCCAATCCACATGCAGCGGGGCCACGGGCCATTCGTCAGCCATGCCCACGCCATGCATCGCCACAGAATACCGATAGTCGACATGCTGCGCGGGGATGCGCCAGCTCTTTGTATTGAACTCTGCGAAATCCATGCCTGGCTGCATCAAGGCAAGGTTGTGGTTGATCTGATCCAGCGCCGTCGCATACAGCCGCTTTTGCGTATCGTTCATCGGCAAATACCCGCAAACCCAAGAGCGCGAGAGATCGGCGCAATACCCATATGGGCCCACCATATCGGTATCGAAACTGATCATTTCGCCCGCCTGCACCACGCGGTCACTGCATTCCTTATACCAAGGATTGGTGTTCGGTCCGGTGGTCAGCAGTTTGGTCTCCAACCAATCCCCACCAGAGCGCGCGTTCTCAAAATGTAGATGCGCCCAAAGCTCGCGTTCGGTCGCGCCGGGAAGGGAATGATCGTAGATACGCGCCATCCCGGCCTCGCATACGCGGATTGTCCAGCGCATCAACGCGATTTCGTCGTCCGATTTGATGGAACGCGCCAATTCGGTCAGCGGTGTGCCCTCAACCACCGTCACACCACGCGCCGCCAGCGCCTGACAGGCAGACGTGTCTAGTTTGTCGGCCGCCAACCGCGTGTTTTCGCCGCCATGCGCCTTAACCAGATCGGCGATCTGATCCGCCCAATCCTCGGCATAACTTTCTGCCTTATCGCCGCGGCCCATGAACATATAGGTGATCGCGGTGCGAATCTCGTCGATGCCGGGCAGGCCGATGTTAAGGTGTTCGCAGCCTTTCCACTCAAACATGATCGCCGGGCCATCCGCAAGAATCAGTGCATAGCGCATCGGGTTATGCGCCGTCCAAACCTGCATATTCGAGCAGTCGAACGCATAACGGATGTTCACCGGATCATAGAGCAGTAAGGCGGCCACATCATCAATCGCCATTTGCCGACGCAGTCGGTCAAGCCGATAGAGCCGCGCGCGGTCCAAGACATCCGCCGGGATCGGCGAGATGAGCGGGCGATGCGCACCCTCGGCATTGAGATAGGTCGCTTTGCGGTCATCTTTGAAAACGGAGTCTGTCATTGCGCGCGACCATAAAACCCGATGCGCTCTTCGTCTGAGAAGGCGACTCCGGGGCGTTCATAAAACGAAAACACCGAGATAACCCTTGGCAGCGATCCGCGTACGTCGCCAACCCGATGCGGCGTGTTCTTGCCGCGAAACACATTCAGCGAACCGGGCGCTAGGTTGAGGCTGCGAACCTGCGGATCGTTACCCGTCAGCAACCGCGCCACACCGTCGTAATTCGGGTCATCATCACCACGTAGATCCGTGCGATAGATGAACTCACCGCCCTTTTGCGGGGCTTGCAGTAGCAGCGTCGTAGTGAATTCCGAGCGGTCAAAATGCCAGTTCAGTGTTTGCCCTTCATGATACGACATGACGTTCAGCCCCGCTAAAGGGTCATCCATCGGAAACAGCGCGGTTTTTTCCATCGTTGCGGCCAGAAACGCGGCGAATTCAGGCCAAGCATAGAGTTCCGCCATTGGGCTGTCAGGCATCTGATCCAGACATAGCGTGTTGTTCGAAGTTAGGCATTGGGTCAGTGCCGGGTGCTCTTTGGGCAGGTCGGGGATGGATTTCAGGAAATAGATGTTATGCGCCCGCTCATGGCGAAAGCTTTCGGTTTCGAATTTCGGAGCCAATGCGCGCGCAGCCTGCGTTGCGACGGCGGGGCGCATGAAGCCAGGCAGGGTGAACATGCCTTCCTTGATCAGATCCGCGCGGCATTGCTCGACGAGGGCGTGCCACGCCGGGCTGCCGGGCTGGTCCAATGGGTAGCGGTTGAGGTCGAGCGCGTGATGCATGGCGGGCTTCCTTATCTTGCGCGCCGAGTATCGAGGGCTGGACAGGCACAAAGCAA
>Ga0102815_10001243_pt1 | contig 16169 bp, 11 predicted proteins | sample ColrivemetaGS759_FD_79113 | JGI IMG/M metagenome (GOLD analysis project Ga0102815, IMG submission 79113) | Estuarine microbial communities from the Columbia River estuary - Ebb tide ETM metaG S.759 | ecosystem: Environmental > Aquatic > Marine > Intertidal zone > Estuary | place: USA: Columbia...
CGTGGTCTCCGCGCTGACGCGCGACGCAGGCTTCCTTGAGGCGCTCACGACGAGCCCGCTCATCAGCCGCCTCAACGTTGGGCCAGTGCCCACCTCGAAGGTGGAGTGGGATCAGCCCCACGAGGGCAACCTGTTCGAGTTCCTGCACGAGCGCCGCGCGCTCCAGCGCGCCGCGGGCTGGTAGGACGTCGGCGCATGTTCCGCGACGACGAGCGCACCCGGGTCATCGAGGAGGTCGGCGGGCTCGCCCGCCTGGGATCCCTCGCGGCCGAGCTCGCCTCTGAGGCTGGCGGCGAGCGGGTGATGCTGGTCTCCGACCCCGGCGTCGCGGCGGCGGGACACGCGGACCGCGCGGCCGAGGTGATGCGGGCGGCGGGGCTCGAGGTCGCGCTCCACGTGGACGTGGCCGAGAACCCCTCGAGCGATGACGTGGCCAAGGCGGCCGCCGCCGCGCAGGCGTTCGGCCCCGAGCTCTACGTCGCGGTGGGGGGCGGGAGCGCCATCGACACGGCCAAGGGAGCCAACTTCGTCGAGGTGTGCGGCGGCCGCATGGAGGACTACCGGGGCCACGACACGGCCACCGCGCCCCTGCGCCCGCTCATCGCCGTGCCGACCACCGCGGGGACGGGGTCGGAGGTCCAGTCCTTCGCGCTCGTCGGGGACGGGGAGACCGGGGCCAAGATGGCCTGCGGGGACCCCAGCGCGGCGCCGCGGGTGGCGCTGCTGGACCCCGAGCTGACCATGACCATGCCGCGCCGGGTCACGGCCATGACTGGCCTCGATACCCTGGCTCACGCGGTCGAGAGCGCGGTCGCGAGGCCGCGGGACCCCTCCACGGACGGCCGCAGTCGGGTGTACGGCGGCGCGGCCTTCGGGCTCGTCAGCGCCGGGCTCCCCCGCGTCCTCGAGGCGCCTGAGGACGTCGACGCTCGGGCTCGGATGATGCGGGCCTCGGCCCTCGCAGGGCTGGCCATTGAGCACGCCATGCTCGGGGTGGCTCACTCCATGGCCAACCCCCTCACCCGCCACCACGGCGTGCCCCACGGGCTCGCGGTGGGGGTGACGCTGCCCCACGTTGTGCGCTTCAACGCCGCGGACGACTCCGTCGAAGGGGACATGATTCGCCGGACCTACGCCGAGCTCGCCTCGGCGGCGGGGCTCGCCGGGGAGGGAGATCGCGGACTGGCCGAGGCTCTCGCAGGCCGCTGCGCCGAGCTCCTCGCGCTGGCGGACCTCGGGACCACCCTCGGCGCTCTCGGGGTCACGTCGGCGGACCTCCCCGCCCTCGCGCTTGAGGCGAACGAGCAGTGGACCGCGCGCTTCAATCCCCGCGGCGTGGACGCGGCAGCCTTCGAGGCTCTGCTCGGCGCCGCCCTCTGAGCGCAGAATGGGGCGGACGCCCGGCGTGACGGCGGCGGGCAGGTCGTCGCGATCTGGGCGCCCCGGCACCCGGCACGGTGGCGCGAGGGGGGGGGCCCAGTGATCTCCGAGGAGAGGTCGTGCGCCGCGCAGGGAATCCCGCACACTCTGGCGCTCCCCGGCGACCTGCCGCGGAGCCAGGAGTCACCCCTCCATGAGCGATTCTCGCGCCCCTAGCTACGGACGGTTCGGCACCTTTGGCGGTGTCTTCACGCCGTGCACGCTCACCATCCTGGGCGTGATCATGTTCCTGCGCTTCGGCCAGGTCGTGGGTAACGCGGGGCTGTGGTGGACGATCGGGATCGTGCTGCTCGCCAAGGCGATCACCACCATCACCGCGTTCTCGCTGTCGGCCATCGCCACCAACACCCAGGTGAAGAGCGGGGGGGCCTACTACATGATCAGCCGCTCCCTGGGCGCAGAGTTCGGGGGGTCCATCGGGCTGGTGTTCTTCCTGGCCCAGGCCGTCTCGGTCTCCATGTACGTGATCGGCTTCACGGAGGCGCTGGTGGCGACCGTGCCGGGTCTGGAGGGCTCCTTCCGCCTGGCCGCGAGCGTGGTGAACCTCGTGGTCTTCGCGTGCGTGTACATCGGGGCTGGGTGGACCATCCGGCTGCAGTACGGGATCCTCGCCGTGCTCTTCATCGCGGTGTTGTCGTTCGCGGCAGGCGCGCTGATGAACTTCGACGTGGGGGCCTTCCGCGCCAATCTGGGGCCCGGCTACGCGGAAGGGCAGAGCGCCCTGACGATGTTCGCCCTCTTCTTCCCCGCCGCCACGGGGATCATGGCCGGCGCCAACCTGTCGGGTGACCTGAAGGATCCCGCGCGCTCCATTCCGCGGGGGACCTTGGCCTCGATCGGCTTCACCGGGCTGATCTACATCACAATGGGCGTCCTCCTCGCGGGGTCCTCTCCGCGCGCCTTCCTGCAGACGAGCAACATGATCGTCCGGGAGACCGCGGCGATTCCGGTGCTGATCACTGCAGGCATCTTCGCCGCGACCATGTCCTCGGCGCTCGGCTCCATGATGGGTGCCCCGAGGATCCTCCAGGCGCTGGCGCAAGACGGCATCTTCAAGCGCCTGAGCGAGTTCTCGACCCGCGACAAGACGACCAACGAGCCGCGACGTGCGATCATATTGACGGCCATGATCGCCCAGGTGGGCGTGATGGTGGGGACCCTCGACCTGATCGCGCCGATCATCACCATGTTCTTCATGGTGACCTACGGCTACCTGAACTTCGCGACGTTCAGGGAGTCGTACGCGCGCAACCCCTCCTACCGGCCGACCTTCCGCTACGCCCACTGGACCCTCGCGCTCGCGGGTGGCGTGGCATGTGCCGCGGTCATGCTGCTCATCGCACCGGTGTGGGCGCTGGCCTCGGCGGCGCTGATGTTCCTCCTGCACCGGTTCATCTCCAAGCAGAAGATCCGGACCTCCTGGGGCGACGTCCGCAGCGGCGCAGCGTACGAGCGCGCCCGCAAGGAGCTGCGACGGCTCGAGGACGAGCACTACCACCCGAAGAACTGGCGGCCGGCGATCCTGGCCTTCAGCGGCGCCGTCGCGGGGCGGCCTCGGACTGCGATCTTCGCCAACTGGCTTTGTGCCGGCCGTGGGATCCTGAGCCTCGGCCAGGTGATCCCTGGTGACGTGGAGGACCTGGTGGAGCGTCGTCGGGGCCAGGAAAAGGCGCTCCGGAAGGTCATCCAGAAGCTGGGAGTGGACGCCTTTCCCGCAGTGGTGGTCTCCAACGACCGGCAGCGAGGCATCGAGGCGCTCGTGCAGTGTCACGGGCTCGGGGGCCTTCGGCCCAACTCGGTGATGGGCGACTGGATCCGGGACGGCGACGATGCCGAGAGCTACGTTCATGCGCTGCGCCGGGTCTCCATGCTCGGCCAGAGCCTCCTGCTCTTCTCCAGCCGGGTGGACCCGGATTCCGACCCGCACAAGGTGCCCACCGGGACCGTGGACGTCTGGTGGCGAGGCAAGGAGAACGGGTCGCTGATGGTGCTGCTCGCGCACATGCTGGTGCAGAACGCCGACTGGCGCGGCCGGCACGTGCGTCTCCTGCGGGTGGTCAACAACGAGGCGGCCCTCGAGGAGACCGAGCGGCACCTGAAGGACCTGGTGCAGCGGGCGCGGATCGAGGCGCGCGTCCAGGTCGTCGTCTCCGACTCGGCGGTGCACGCGATCCACGAGGTCTCCCGACACGCGGCCGTGGTCTTCCTCGGGTTCAAGGTCCCGGACGAGGACAGCGGCGCGCCGGACTTCGTGGACACCAACGACGCCTTGGTGGGCGGCCTGCGGACGGTCTTCCTCGTGAACAGCGCCGGCGACGCCTCCCTGGACGTCTGAGCGCCAGTCTCTGACGGCGAGCGGGCGGCGCGGCGCTAGGATGGCGCCATGCTGTCACTACTGCTAGCGCTCGCCGCCGGGGCCCCCGACTGGCCCGACTTCCGCGGTCCTGGCCGGGACGGGCACGCGGACGGCGTGGACCTCCCCATGTCATGGAGCGAAGAGGAGCACGTGGTCTGGAAGACCGCGATCCACGGCCGAGGCTGGTCCTCGCCGGTGCTGCTGGGGGGGCGCGCGTGGCTGACCACGGCGCCGTCCAAGGGCGGCGCGCTCTCGGTCATTGCCGTCGACCTGGACTCCGGCGAGGTCGTGGTGGACCGGGTGGTGTTCGAGATCGACGAGCCCGAGCCTCGCAACGGTCTCAATAGCTACGCCTCGCCGAGCCCCGTGGTGGCGGGTGGCCGGGTCTTCGTGCACTTCGGGACCTACGGGACGGCTTGCCTGGACTCGAAGACCGGCGAGACGCTCTGGTCGCGGGTCGACCTGAAGTGCGACCACCTTGAGGGGCCGGGGTCCTCGCCGCTCCTCGAGGGCGGCCGCCTGTTCCTCCACCTCGACGGCGCCGACGTGCAGTACCTCGTGGCGCTCGATCCAGAGACCGGGGAGACCCTGTGGAGAACGGAGCGAAGCGCGGACCTCGAACCCCTCGCGCCGGACTTCCGCAAGGCCTACAGCACACCGCTGCTCACCACTATTGAGGGCGCGGAGGGACCCCGTTCGGTGCTGATCAGTTCGGCGGCGCGGGCCACCTACGGCTACGACCCGGCGACCGGGGCCGAGCTCTGGAGGATGGACCACCCCGGCTTCTCCATGGCGTCGCGGCCGCTGCTCGTGGGCGACAAGCTCTACGTCTCCACGGGCTTCATGCGCCCCGAGCTGTGGGCCTTCAAGATCGGGGGCGCCGGCAACATCACCGAGGACGCCCTGCTGTGGCGCAACACCCGCGGCGTCCCGACCATGCCCTCCTCGGTGATCGTGGGGGGGCTCCTCTTTCAGGTCAGCGACCGCGGCATGGCCTCAGCGGTGGACCTCGAGACGGGTGAGACGCGCTGGCAGGAGCGGCTCGGCGAGAGCCACTGCGCCTCGCTGCTCGCGAGCGGCGACCGCATCTACGCCTTCGGTGTGGAGGGCAAGTCCTCCGTCTTCCGGGCCAGCGGGAGCTTCGAGAAGCTCGCAGAGAGTCAGCTGGAGGCGGGCTTCATGGCCTCGCCGGCGGTGCTCGGCGACGCGCTCATCCTGCGGACGAAGACCCACCTCTACCGGATCGAGGCGGCGCAGTGAAGGCGCTCACGTTCCAGGGGATCAAGGACGTCGCCTGCACGGAGGCGCCTGACCCGACCATCGAGCAGCCCACGGACGCCATCGTTCGCGTGGAGCTCTCGGCCATCTGCGGCTCGGACCTGCACGTCTACCGCGGGGCCGAGGCTGGCCTCGACCGCGGGACGGTGCTGGGGCACGAGTTCGCCGGCGAGGTCCTCGAGGTGGGGAGCGCCGTGGAGGGGATCGTCCCGGGGGACCGGGTCGTCGCGCCCTTCTCCACCAGCTGCGGCGCCTGCCCCGCGTGCGAGCGCGGGCTCAGCTCGCGGTGCGAGTCGGGGCAGCTGTTCGGGTGGGTCGAGGGCGGCCAGGGGCTCCACGGAGGCCAGGCAGAGCTCGTGCGCGTGCCCCTCGCCGGGAGCTCCCTGGTCAAGGTGGAGGACGGCCGCGACCCGGCGGCGCTCTTCGCCGGGGACGTGATGTCCACCGGGATGTTCCTCGCCGCGCTCGGCGGGGTCGGCCCCGGCGACCGGGTGGCCGTCATCGGCTGCGGCCCGGTGGGCCTGATGGCCGTGGTCGCGGCCCTCGACATGGGCGCCGCCGAGGTGTTCGCGCTCGACCTGCTGGAGGACCGCCTCGAGCTCGCGCGGTCCTTCGGCGCCACGCCCGTCCTGGCCTCGGACCCGGCCCAGCTCCCGTCCGCGGTGGACGCCTCGCTCGAGGCGGTGGGGTCGCCCTCCTCCACCCGCCTGGCCTTCGATCTGCTGCGCCCCGGGGGGACCCTCGCGGCGGCGGGCGTTCACGTGGAGCCTCAGCTGGCGTTCTCACCGGGCGAGGCCTACGACAAGAACCTGACCTATCGCGCCGGCCGCTCGCCGGCGCGGAGTCTCCTGGAGCCGGCGCTGGAGTTGGCCACGCGCAGCGGGGTGGACCGCATCGTGTCCCACCGGATCCCGCTGGCCGAGGCCGCCCACGGCTACCGGATCTTCGACGGTCGGCTCGACGGCGCGACCAAGGTGCTCCTCGAGCCCTGAGCCGCCCTCCAGCGGAGACGACGGGCAGCCGAGCCGTCAGCGACCGGTCAGCTCGGAGAGGACCGCCTCGAGTGCGTCGCACACGCGGCCCACGTCCTCGTCCTTCATGGCGGGGAACATGGGGAGCGACAGGGTGCGGCGGTAGTACTCCGCGGCGCCGGTGAAGGGCGCGGGGTCGTAGCCGAGGTCGCGGTAGTAGGGCTGGGCGGGGACCGGGATGTAGTGCACCTGGCTCCCGACGCTCCGCTCGCGCAGGCCCTGCATGACGGCGGCGCGGGTCGTCCCGAGCCCCTCGAAGTCGAGCAGGACGCCGAACAAGTGGTAGGCGCTGACGCTGCCCTCGGGGCCGGGGTCGTTGATCTCCACGGCGGCGAGCGGGGCGAGTCGCTCCTCGTACATCCGCGCCAGGTGGCGGCGGCGGGCGACGAAGCCCTCGAGGCGGCCCATCTGCGAGGTGCCGAGGGCGCACTGGATGTCGGTGATCCGGTAGTTGTAGCCGAGCTCCTGCTGCTCGTAGTACCACGGGCCCGGCGAGGGGGCTTTGAGCTGGTCCGGCTCGCGGACCATGCCGTGGGAGATGAAGCTCCGAACGCGCGCGGCGAGCTCCGGGTCATGGGTGACCACGGCGCCGCCTTCGCCGGTGGTGGCGTGCTTGACGGGGTGGAAGCTGAAGATCGACATGTCCGACCAGGGGCCGCCGCCGATGGGGGTGCCGCGCAGGCTCGCGCCGAGGGCGTGGGCGGCGTCGTCGATCACCGCTGCGCCGCGCTCCCGGGCGAAGGTGGAGATCGCCTCCATGTCCACGGGCCGCCCGGTGAGATGGACCGGGATCACCGCCCGGGTGCGCGGGGTCCACGCGGCCTCCAGGTCCTCGGGTCGCATGAGCCCGCAGTCCGGGCAGACGTCTGAGAAGACCGGTCGAGCGCCCGCGTAGAGCACCGCGTTCGACGTCGCGAGGAAGGTGACCGCGGGGACGATGACCTCGTCCTCGGGCCCGAGATCAAGCGCGTGGCAGGCCGCGTGCAGGGCGGCGGTTCCGGACGACATTGCCACCGCATGGGGCGCGTGGACGGCCGAAGCGAGCGCCTCCTCGAAGGCGCCTACCCGCGGGCCAGTGGTCAGGTACGGGGAACGGAGGGCCTCCACGACGGCCGCGATATCCGCGTCATCGATGGACTGGGCGCCGTAGGGAAGGAAGTCGCTCAAGGTCTTGGCTCCGGTGAAGGGAGCAAAAGATAGCAGAGGCCCGATCGAGAGGCCCAAGGGAGACGCTGATAGGGGAGGAAGCGGCGCCCGAACCTGACGCGGCCCGGGCCTGGGGCGTCCGCTCTGACGCACCGGCTCATGGCCACAGGGAGGCGCGCCAGAGGCCCGGAAGTACGGCAAGCCGATGGGCCCGGAGGCTGGAGGGACCGCAAGTCAGGAGGCGCTGCGGCAGGGCGGCCCCGGCCGCGGAGATCGGGCCGGGGGGATGGCGGGGGCCGTACGCTCGAGGAGCTGGCCCCCGCCCCTGCCGGAGGGGCTCAGGGTGCCGGCGCTGGGATGGGCTGGCTCAGTTCACTGGCGAGCTGCTCGAGGACGGGGTGCTCGGCGCCGGCGGCGGCGGCAAGCTCGAGAGCCTCCCGGATGGTCTCGGTGTCGCCGAGTTGAGCGAGGGTCTTCACGAGCGCGGACCAGGCTTCGCCGTCCCCGCGGTCCAGGGCCACGGACTGCTGCAAGGCCTCGAGGGCGCCGTCGTGCTGGTTCATGGCGGAGAGCGAAACGCCGAGCAGGAACCAGGCCTCGGCGCAGCTGGAGGCGGACTCCAGCGCGAGGAGCAGCAGGCGGCTGGCCTCCATAGGGCTGCCTGCGTCGATGAGCTGGGAGGCCTTCTCGATGCCGAGGTTAAGGGGGTTCTCGGGGAGGTCCGGGGCCTCGGCGAGCCAGGGATAGGTCCGGAGGAGGAAGCGCTCTTCCACGAGGCTCCGGGAGCCCTCTGCCCCCTCCGGGGGGGGGGCCTGGAGCGGCGCGTCCCCGAGGACGAACCGGCAGATCCGGTCGAGCTCAGGGTCGTTCCCCTCGGCGAGCTCGGAGCTCGCGGTGAACGTCAGCGCACCCTTGCCGCCGGCCTGCTCTTCGACCCAGGGGAACTCCACGGCGACCTCGTTGTAGAGCTTGCTCATGAAGCGGTGGGCGAGCAGCGCGGCCCGGAAGCTAACGGGCTGCCTCGTGGCCTCACGTACGGTCGGGAGGTAAGCCTCCGGCGTCTGGACGAAGCGCACCATTTCGGTGTTGCCGTACCAGCCGCGGGCGACCGCGACCACGGGCTTGCCTCGTGATGCCATCTCAACGCCGAGGGTGGTGCCGTAGACCACGCCACACGCGGCGATGTCCGCAAGGGTGTAGGAGGACACGTCGTCGGTGGGCATCACCAGCCGGCAGTTGGCGGGCAGCTGTGCGGCGAGCTCGCGGGCCTGTTGCATGGCCTGCTCGTTGATGCCGTAGTTGACGAGGTTTGGGTGGAGCCGGATCACCCACTGGAGGTCGGGGCTCTGCCGCGCGGCGTCGAGGGTGGCGGGGATCCAGTCGAGGGATTCGGGGAAGGCGCCCTCACGTCGCTCGGGGAAGGTGAGCCACTCGTCATCGGAGCTGGTGAAACAGGCGACGATCGGGCGGTCGTCGAGGCTCAGTTGACGGCGCAGCGCGTCCGCCTCTCCGGGGGGCGGGCTGAAGGACTTCCAGTTGAGGTCCTTGCCATACCGCCGGTTGTGGAACATCTGTGAGGTCGTGCGGGCCTCCTCTAGCTTGAGGGGGACGTCGTGCCAGTCGGACCAGATGCGATCGAACAGGTCCAGCTCGTGGATCATGCCCCCGGAGCGCAGGAGCGCCGTGGACTTGCGGAAGCCGCGTTCGTGCGTGACGAGCTGGAGGCCTCGCTGGTGCGCGAGCTCCACGGCGACCCGGTGGCTGAAGAAGCGCCCGTTGAAGGTGATGACGACCTCCGGCTGGAACTCGTCGAGGGCGCCCGAGAGCGCCTCGAAAGAGATCGCCGTCCCAACGATGCAGTCCCGCAGCACCTGCACCACCTCGGGGTTCTCCAGGGAGATGCGCGAGAGGCGAAACTGGTTGAAGGCCGAGGACTTGGCCCACTCACCGACGGGCTGGCCGGACCAGCGCGCGCCCAGAAGCTCGTCGTCCCCGAGGCCCTTGACCCACGTCTCGATGCGTGCGATCCGGTCCCGCGTGATCCAGGTCCCCAGCCACTGCCACTCCAGCGCGTAGCTGGCGAGGTGGGTGGACTGCAGCGCCTGGCAGTGGGAGCAAGCGTTGGGGGGGCGGTGCCCGCTGGCGTCTCCCGTGGTGTTCCGGCGGAAGATGTCACACTCCCGGAAGAGGGCGTCACAGAGGGTGAACCGCACCTCGGCGCCACGCTCCCTGAGGGCGTGGGCGAGGGTGGCCTCCATGGCCGCGTGATAGCCCCAGACGCTGTAGGGGCTGTGGATGAAGACGCGTTTCGACATGGGGTGCGGTGTGGCGAGCTTGCGGCGTGGTTCCAGGCGGATGGTACGGAGGGCAGGGCGAGATCCGAAACGTGCAGCGATGGAACCCAAGGGGGGCGTCGATGTCCCCCTTGGACACAAGTCGGGTGCCCCCGCGTGTGGCGCCGGTAAGCAACCGGGGTGCCGCGCGCAGGATTCGCCCATGGGGAGTGGTGGGAACGCGCGCGCGGTCCAGAATGTGCGCATGTTGATGGTCATGGTCTCCTGGGCGACGCTGCCCCTGGCGGGCGCGTTCAGCGCCCCCGCCCCCGCCGGGGTGAACCCGGCCGCGATCCCGCCGGGGGTCCGGGCCGCGGATGAGGCGTGGCCGCTCTTTCGGGGCGACAGCCACCTCTCGGGGATTGCCGCCAGCGCGCTCCCCGCCGAGCTCGAGCTCGCGTGGACCTACGATGCCGGAAAGGCGATCACCTCCTCGCCCGTGGTCGCCGGCGGCCGGGTCTTCTTCGGGGCCGACGACCACGCGGTGCACTGCGCGGACGCGAGCAGCGGCGCGCCCGTCTGGAAGTTCATGACAGAGGACCTCGTGGAGGCGCCGCCGCTGGTGCTTGATGGGACCGTCTTCATCGGGAGCAACGACACCTTCTTCTACGCCATCGACGCGGCGTCCGGCGAGCTCCGCTGGAAGGCGCCGACCATGGACAAGATTCTCGGCGGGGCGAACCACGTGAAGGTGGGGGAGCGGTCCGTCGTGGTGGTGGGCTCCTATGACAACAAGCTCTACGCCTTCGACGCGGCCACGGGCGAGCAGCTCTGGGCCTACGAGACGGATAACTACGTCAACGGCACCCCGGCCATCGACGATGGCCGGGCGATCTTCGGCGGCTGCGACGCGATCCTGCACGTGGTCGATGTGACCGTCGGCGAGCGGACCGCGGCGGTCGAGCTGGGAGGCGACAGCCACATCGCGGGCTCGGCGGCCTTCCTGGACGGCCGGGCGTACTTCGGCCACTACGGCAACCAGTTCGTGTGCGTGGACGTGGCCAAGGGCGAGGTGGTCTGGGCCTACGACTCGCCGCGCCAGGCGTTCTTCTCCTCCCCGGCGATCACGGACGATCTCGTGGTGTTCGGTGGGCGAGACCGGCACCTCCACTGCGTCCGGCGCGAGACCGGCGAGCCTGTCTGGAAGTTCCGCACGCGGCGCAAGGTGGACGGGTCCCCGGTGGTGGCTGGTGACGCGGTGGTCTTCGGCTCGGACGACGGCCGCATGTACGTCCTCGGCCTCGAGGACGGCGCCCAGCGCTGGAGCTATGACATCGGCGAGCCGGTGCTCTCCTCTCCCGCGGTGGTGGACGGCCGCGTGTATGTGGGCGCCAATGACGGGCAGCTGTACTGCTTCGCGGCGGCTGGGTCCGGGGAGGATCGGCCCGCGGAGGCTGAGCCCGCGGATGACAAGGCCCGGGACGACAAGGCCCAGAACGACGAGCCCAAGGACCGGGAGGTGAAGCGTTGAAGCGCCTCGACGAGACCGCAGGCGGCGAGCAGTCGCCCGAAGGCGCCGCGGCGGAGAAGACCACCGTCGGCAACTACTTCATCTCCAACTACCCCCCGTACTCCTTCTGGAACGAGGAGGCGCTGGGCTCGCTGGAGGGCTGCCTCCAGTCTGCGCCGGCCGATGACCGGCCGCTGGGGCTGTACGTCCACATCCCCTTCTGCCGCAAGCGCTGCGACTTCTGCTACTTCAAGGTCTACACGGACAAGAACTCCAAGGAGGTCCGGCGGTACCTCGCGGGGGTCGCGAGCGAGCTCGACAACTACGCCGACGTGCCCTACCTGAAGGGCCGCAGCCCGCGCTTCGTGTACTTCGGCGGAGGCACGCCGAGCTACCTCTCCACGGGCCAGCTTGAGGAGCTCTTCGGCGCGCTCCGTGAGCGGATCGACTGGTCGGACGTGGAGGAGGTGACCTTCGAGTGCGAGCCGGGGACCCTGTCGCTCCCCAAGCTGCAGACCCTGCGAGACCTCGGGGTGACGCGCCTCTCCCTGGGCGTGGAGAACTTCAACCCGGCCATCCTGGAGCGCAATAACCGGGCCCATCGGGCCGAGGAAATCGTGCGCACCTACGGCTTCGCCCGCGAGGTCGGGTTCCCGCAGGTGAACATCGACCTGATCGCCGGGATGGTCGGCGAGACCGACGACAACTGGGCGCACTGCATCGAGCGCACCCTCGAGCTCGGCCCGGACAGCGTGACGATCTATCAGATGGAGGTGCCCTACAACACGACCATCTATCGCCGCATGAAGGACGACGAGACCGAGGAGGCGCCGGTGGCCGACTGGGCCACCAAGCGTCGTTGGGTCCGCGAGGCCTTCGCCGCCCTCGGTGAGTCCGGCTTCGAGCAGTCGAGCGCGTACACCGCGTACCGGGGTGGGGGCACGAGCTTCCTCTACCGGGACTCCCTCTGGCGCGGCGCGGACATGCTGGGCCTCGGCGTCTCGTCGTTCTCGCACCTGGGCGGGATCCACTTCCAGAACGAGCCCTCCTTCGGTGGCTACCTCGACCGCGCAGAGCGGGGCGAGCGGCCGATCTCACGGGCGTACGTGCTCGGGGATGACGAGCGGCTCATTCGCGAGTTCATCCTCCAGCTGAAGACGGGCGCCGTGGACGCGGGGGACTTCCGCTCGAAGTTCGGCGTGGACCCCCTGACCCGCTTCGCGGCCGCGCTGGCGGACCATCAGGCGGCCGGGATGCTGACCGTGGAGGGTGACCAGATCCGGACGACCCCGGACGGGCTCCTGGTGGTGGACACGCTCCTGCCGGCGTTCTTCCGCCCCGAGCACATCTCCGATCGCTACGTCTGAGCGCCCTGCGGCCCTGTGCGGATCCTCCAGCTGACCCCCGGAACCGGCGACTTCCTGTGCGGGAGTTGTCTGCGGGACAACACCCTGGTCTCGGGCCTGCGGGACCGCGGTCACGACGCGTTGATCGCGCCCCTCTACCTTCCCTTCGCCCTCGAGGACAGGGGCGCGGGGGCTCCTGAGCCCGACGGGGTCGAGTCCACGATCCATATGGGGGGGATCAACGTCTACCTGCAGCAGAAGCTCGGCCTCTTCCGGTGGCTGCCGCGGATCCTCCACGATCGCCTCGACTCGCCGCGGCTGCTGCGGTGGGCGGCGGGCCACTCGAAGATGACGGAGACGCCTGGGCTCGGGGCGCTGACGCTCTCCATGCTCCGCGGCGAGGAGGGCCGCCAGCGCGCCGAGGTCGCGCGGCTGGTGGAGTGGGCGCGGGAGCTGCCGCGTCCCGACGTGCTCCTGCTCTCCAACGTGATGCTCATTGGGCTGGCCCGGGAGCTCAAGGCGGCCCTCGGCTGTCCGGTCGTCTGCACCATGCAGGGGGAGGCGCCCTTCCTCGAGGCCCTCGACGACGGGCACCGGGAACGATGCTGGGCGACGCTCGCCGAGCGAGCGCGGGACGTGGACGGCTTCTTCGCCGTGAGCCAGTACACCGCGGACCTGATGGCTGCCCGCATGGACTTGGACCCGGAGAAGGTCCAGGTGGTCTGGAACGGGGGGGACCTCGAGGGGATCGGGCCGGACCCCGCCCGCCGCGACCCCGAGCGCCCGGCCATCGGCTACCTGGCCCGCATGTGCCGGGACAAGGGCATCGAGGCACTCCTGGAGGGCTTCTTGCGCCTGAAGGAGCGGCACCCCCGGGCCCGCTTGGTGGCGGCGGGGGTGGTGCTGAACGAGGACCGCGACCTCCTCGCGCGCCTCGAGCGGCGCGTGTCGGAGGCGGGTTGGGCCGGCGACGTGGAGCTCCTCGGTCCGGTCACCCGCGAGCAGAAGATCGACCTCCTCCAGCGGGTGGATGTCCTCAGCGTCCCCGCCGTTTACGGCGAGTCCTTCGGCCTCTACCTCCCAGAGGCTTGGGCGGCGGGGCTCCCCGTGGTCCAACCCCGCCACGGGGGCTTCACCGAGCTGGTGGAGCACACCGGTGGGGGAGTCCTCTATGAACCCGGCGACCCCGAGGCTCTCGCGGGCGCCCTCGGAGCGCTCCTCGACGACCCCGCTCGACGGTCCTCACTCGGCGAGAAGGGCCGCGCGGCGGCGGCAGCTGATTTCACCCGGGCGCGGATGGCCGAGCGGGTCGAGGCGGCGCTGGGTCGGGTCCTGGGATCGGATCCCGGCGAGGGCTGAGCGTTCGTGGAGCTCCCTGCTACGCCTCGCTTCCTGCGGTGCGTACACGCCGGGCTCCCGCGGAGGGGGTCCCAGGCGCTGATCGCCGGCTCGGGCGCGGGGCGCAGGGTGTTGTAGCGAGTGACCCACGCTCATGGCGTGGCCCTCGGCCTTCTGGGTCGCGATGCAGGGCCAGCGGCGGGCAACGCGACGAGGCTCCGAGGGGGACGGTGAGGATGCTCGGACCCGCCGCTTGCATGTGGAGGGACAAGGGGGATAAACCGGCCCGGGCGAGGCCACAAGAAGCAGCACGTGAGACAGACATGACGGGATCGAGAGAACTGGCCGAGTATCAAGCGCGGCTGTCCAGTGCGGGGATCACGTCCGACTACCGGGCAGTGCTCGTGCGCGGGGTCCCGCAGAACCCGATGTTCGATGTGCAGGCCTTTGAAGACGTGGTCGACGGCTTCCGGACCAAGGACGGGGACGTCTTTGTTGCGACTTACGTCAAGGCCGGGACGACCTGGGTCCAGCAGATCCTGCATGGCCTGCTGCGCGGCGGGGAGAGCGGCGGCAGGTACGGCGAGACGGTCCCCTGGCTGGAGGCGTGCGCCTCTTCGCCGGAGGTCATCGGTCCGCGGGAGGCGCCTGGCTGGACCATGGAGAAGATCAACGCGGCTCCGGCTCCGCGCTACTTCAAGACCCACGCGAGGGTCGAGGACCTGCCGCGCGGGAGGGCGCGGCTGCGGGTGGTCTACGTCGCGCGGAACCCCAAGGACACGGTGGTTTCGCTCTACCACCATGCGCGCAACAAGCCGGAGTTCGGCTTCACCGGTGACTTCGAGACCTTCCTGCAGATCTTCCTCTCGGACCTGGCGGAGAACGGGAGCTGGTTCGATCACGTCCTCGGCTGGTACCAGGAGTGTCGTCGGAACCCCGGGACCCACCTCTTCCTGAGGTACGAGGATCTCCACGACGATACGGCCGGCGTCGTGCGGCAGCTCGCGACCTTCCTCGGCCTCCCGATCAACGATCAGCTCCTGGCGGACACGCTGAGGGCAGCCAGCCTCAAGGACATGAAGCTGAATGCCTCGATCGGGATGAACCACCTGCGCAAGGGAGGTTACGGCGGGTGGAAGGCTGTGTTCACCGAGGAGATGAACGAGCGGTTCGATCGGCTCTACGCGCGCAAGATGTCGGCCAGCGAGCTGACGTTTCGATTCGACTAGCGGCGGATTCGATCCCGCAGTCGGTGCCTGCGAGGTCGAGCTCGGGTGGGGGAGTTTCGGCCAGAGGCACGCGTGCGGAGGCGGCAGGGCCGGCCCGAAAATGGGGCGGCCGGGCCAACGAAGGGGAGCGCTCCTGGCTAACGAGGGTGCCCCTTGAAGAGGTCGCTCACCCGTGACCGGCGGCGCCGGGGCTTCACCGGCTCAGGCGCCCCGGGACCGCGGGCGCCTGAGCCGGCATCTGCGCTAGAGCGCTTCCAGCAGCGCGTCCGCGACCCCGACCGAGGACGCGGGGTTCTGTCCGGTGATCAGGAGGCCGTCGACGAGGACAAACGGCATCCAGTCCTCCGCCTTCTCGTACTGTCCGCCGAGCTCGACCAGTCGGTCCTCGACGAGGAACGGGACGATCTCGGTCAGCCCGACCGCAGCCTCTTCGGTGTTGCTGAAGCCCGTGACCCGCTTGCCACTAGGGAGCGGCTCGCCGCTGGCGTCCTTCGCGTGGAGCAGGACGGCGGGCGCGTGACACACGGCCGCGACGGGCTTGCCCTGTTCGATGAAGCGCTCGATCAACTGCACGGAGTTGGCGTCGCCTGCCAGGTCCCAGAGAGGGCCGTGTCCACCAGGGTAGAAGACCGCGTCGAAGTCCCCGGCGTCCACGTCCGCGAGGCACACGGTCTTGGCGAGCTCGGCCTGGGCGGCGGGGTCGCTGTCGAAACGTCGGGTGGCGTCGGTCTGGAAGCCCGGCTCATTGCTCGTCGGATCGAGCGGCGGCTGCCCGCCCTTGGGAGACGCCAGCGTGAGCACGGCACCTGCGTCCTTCAGCCTGTAGTAGGGAGCAGCGAACTCCTCGAGCCAGAAGCCAGTGGGCTTGCCGGTGTCGCCGAGGCGGTCGTGGGAGGTGAGGACGATGAGGACGTTCATGTTCGAGGTCTCGAGGCTGGGGTGTGGATGAGCGTTGGCGCCGCCCGACGAGGCGGGAAGACTAGTTCTCGCGTGGGCGGGCTCCAGGCCAAATCAAGCGGACTCGGTCCGGGGCGCTCATGGCCTCTGCGGCGAGGCCTCTGCAGCGAGGCCTCTGCGGAGGAGCTCCTGATGCGTCGCAATGCGGACAGGGCCGTCGTTGGTGTTGCACGCGCGCAGGGCGATGCAGCCGCTGTCCCGGAGGCCCGTTCGCGGGAGCGACCTTGCGGCTTGTCCAGGGTTAGAACGAGGCGATCGAACGGAC
>Ga0102815_10001244_pt1 | contig 16166 bp, 18 predicted proteins | sample ColrivemetaGS759_FD_79113 | JGI IMG/M metagenome (GOLD analysis project Ga0102815, IMG submission 79113) | Estuarine microbial communities from the Columbia River estuary - Ebb tide ETM metaG S.759 | ecosystem: Environmental > Aquatic > Marine > Intertidal zone > Estuary | place: USA: Columbia...
ATTAAAGTATTTTTCATCCACATGCATTGAATTTTTTTTCTATCCCAGATAAAAAACATGCCGCTATCATCTGCAAGAGTCTCTCTGAACATTAAACCGATTTTTCTATTTTGATAGTCTTTAACTATTTCAATATTAATAAGGTATTTTTGTAAATCAATAGTTTCTTTACTCTTGACCGAGATAAAAAATAAAAATAAAAAGGTAAGACTAAATAATTTTAGAGCGTAGTGTTTTAATAGTTTGCTCATAATTATCAGTATTAAAGATAGCTGATCCAGCAACAAAAGTATCTGCACCAGCTTCTGAGGCAAGACCAATAGTTTCATTGTTAATGCCACCATCGACTTCTAAACGGATATCTTTTCCAGTTGCATCAATCATTTTTCTTACTTGAGATATTTTCTCTAAAGAGCTATGTATGAAGGACTGTCCACCGAACCCAGGATTAACACTCATTATTAAGACTAAGTCCAGATCCTCAATAACATTCTCAAGGACATTTAGTGAAGAAGCAGGATTAAATACTAGCCCTGCTTTGCAGCCTTGATCTTTAATTGCATGAATGGACCTATGAACATGCTTTGAAGCTTCCGGATGAAAACTAACGAGATCGGCTCCAGCTTTTATAAAACTTTGTGCAAGCTCATCCACAGGATCTATCATAAGATGAACATCAATAAATTCTTTTACTCCGTAATCTCTTAGAGACTTACAAACCATTGGACCAATAGTTAAGTTGGGGACATAATGATTATCCATTACATCAAAATGAATCCAATCAGCACCCGCATTTAGAACATTTACAACCTCTTCACCTAATGTAGCAAAGTTTGAGGCCAGAATTGATGGTGCAATAATGTATTTTGAATCATTCATAAGTTAATTTTCGTCTTTATGGGTTTTATTAGCAAGTTCTAAGCGATCGATAGTGCCAGCATCTACCCACATACCTTTATATATTTCAGCTGTAATTTTATTATTTTTGATAAATTGCATTAAAACGCTATTCCAAATATCAAATGGCATTTCTTGAGGTTGTAATTGATTAAATATATTTGGGTTAATAATAGATATTCCACTCCAAGTGAAATCATTAAATTCTGAATGAGCTAAGACAATATTATTGTCCAATGAAAAATCTCCTTGAATATTATGTTCAGGATTCTCAACACCAACCAAATGTGCATATTTAGGAACGGTCTTCACAGCTGCAAGATTTATACTATGGTAAATGTCTGCATTTATCAGCATAAAAGGTTTATCTCCTAATAACTTAAGGGCATTTTGAATGCCTCCACCAGTACCTAAAGGCTCAGACTCTTCGGAGAAAATTATTTTATTGTTTGGGAAAAGTTCTAAAACATGTTCAGTTATCATCTTTCCAAGATATGAAACGTTAATAACTATCTCATCAAAACCATAATTTAATAATGAACGAATATTTCTTTCTATTAAAGATTGATTTCCTACTTTGAGTAACGGCTTTGGAGTGTTATTCGTAAGAGGTTTAAGTCTCTTTCCAAGGCCTGCGGCTAAAATCATTGCTTTCATATTTTATTTAGCTCGCTTAATAATTTTGGTTTAACCACATATAGCAAGCTATCTCTTAAATTTAAAAATTCATTTTGAGGAATAAGCTCTATTAAATTATCTAGAATAGCTGGTAAATCTTTCAATCTGAAAGTTCTACTATCATTTGTATAAAGTTTAGTTAATGTTCCTAAAATTCTCATATTTCTCTGAATTGCTCCCCATCTTACCCACTCAAAAGCCTCAATGATTGAAACATTTATATTCATAATCTCTATATATTGCTTCAGTGAATCTTTAATTAGCTCATTGGGGTATCTTTGATAATGATCGATAAGAATTCCAGCCAAATCAATACCAATTGGTGCAATACATAAATCTTGAAAATCGATAACAGCTAAATTCTCACTAGAGTCCAGAATTAAATTTCTTCTTTCATAATCAAAGTGACAATTCATCCAGGGTTGATCATTTAACATTTCAATTGTTTTTAATTCTAAATTATCTAATTCTTTTAGATTCTCAATATCCAGAAACTCTGCAAGAAAAATATATTGCATGCCATTCATCTGGTGCTTTAATGATATTTCGTCTAATTTTTTTATTTGAGGGATATGTGCTGTTTGAATTTCTGCAAGAAGTTTTATAGACTTGATTAAAAGTTCTTGATTTGTATTTAAGTCAATATTAATTAATGATTGATTGCCTAGATCCTCCTGAATGGTTATACCTTTATCGACATCAGAAAAGACTACTCTTGTCGCATTGATACCTATGTTATCAAAGTAAGTGGCAACATGAAGGAATTGGCTATGATTACCAGTTTTAGGATCAAGATAACAAATAACCAAAGTTTTATTATCATCTAAATATATTCTGTAATACTCTCTGCCACTTGCCTCTAATTTTAATGTCTCAGCCTTGATAGCAGAATATCCATAACTCTTAGATAATTCTATTATCTCTAATTCTTTCAAATCAACTGTTCTGAACCTCTTCAGGTACAGGTGTATTATCTGGTACAAAGAAATCTGGCATTAGTTCTGCGAAAGGTACATTGGCATATTTGGTAAAATCTTTAACCCCGGCTTCATGCAATACCAAATCATCAATACAAAAGTTACCAGTAAATATTTTTGAATCTTTTATTAAAATTTCGTAAGCAGCATCAGCCATAATGTGTACATTTCTTGATAGTCGCATAATTTCATCACCACCTAAATGATTTTGAACAGCTGCTGTTGCTATGGCGGTCCTTGGCCATAATGCATTAACTGCAATTCCTCTATCTGCAAACTCCTGAGCCATTCCGAGTACACACATGCTCATTGTATATTTGGCCATGGTATATGCCACTGATCCAGCAAACCACTTGGCACTCATATCTAAAGGAGGTGCTAGATTAAGAATGTGAGGATTTGATGCTTTCTCAAGATGAGGTAAACAGTACTTGCTTACCATATATGTCCCTCTACCATTTATTTGATGCATTAGATCATATCTTTTCATTTCAGTGTCTTTTACATTTGTTAGTTGAATAGCAGAAGCATTATTAATACAAATATCTATTCCTCCAAAATGTTCAACAGATGTATTGATTGCGTCTCTAACATTGTCTTCGCTTCTAATATCACAAACGACTGGAAGTGCGTCGCCGCCTGCTTCAATTATCTCTTCGGCTGCTGTATAAATAGTTCCAGGAAGTTTCGGATGAGGGTCAGCAGTTTTGGCTGCAATGATTATTTTTGCGCCATCTTCTGCTGCTTTTTTTGCCATCGCCAAACCAATTCCTCTACTTCCACCTGACATAAATATTACTTTATCTTTTAAACTCATAATTCTTTCCCTTTATATAATTTTTTAAAACTTTTCCATGTATGGTCTTAAATCTAGTTCATGCGTCCAAGCACTTTTATGCTGAGTATGGACAAACCAATATGCATCTGCAATAGCATCAGGCTGTAGAATACCGTCTTTTTCTTTAAGCGCATATGTATCTGGAAAATTTTCTTTTATAAATGCCGTGTCAATTGCTCCGTCTATGATGAAATGAGCCACGTGAATACCTTGAGGGCCCAATTCTCTTGCCATGCTTTGTGAAACAGCTCTAAGTGCAAATTTTGCACTTGAAAAAGCAGCAAACCCAGAGCCTCCTCGCATTGATGCTGTAGCTCCAGTAAAGAATATACTTCCATGGTTCCTGATTTTCATATATTTAGCAGCTTCTCTTCCAGTTAAAAAACCACCAAAAGCTGCCATTTCCCAGACTTTTTTAAATACTCTTGAGGTAGTTTCTTCTATTGAGAAAAAAACATTTGCACCTGGATTAAAAATAACTACATCTATAGGAGCAACCTTTTCTTCAACCTCTTTAAATAAATTTTGAATAGATTCTTCATCTCTTGCATCTACCCCATACCCTTTTATCCATCCACCTGAATCTCCAATATTTGCTTCAAGTTTCTTAAATTTATCAAGATCTCCTGGTCGTCTTACAGCGCATACCTTATATCCATTTGCAGCAAATTTTTTACATAAGGCTGACCCTGTTGCATCACCTGCACCAATAATGATTGCTGAATATTTTGAAAAATCTTTCATAAGAGTGTTTAATTGTTTGGTTAACTTTACAAAATTGTGAGTACAAATGAAAGTAGACTTTATTTTTGATGTGGCCAGTCCAAATATGTATTTCTGTCATAAGCTGATACCAAACTTTAAAGCAAGAACTGGAGTTGAGTTTGAATACATACCATGTTTATTAGGTGGAATTATGAAACTATCAGGCAATCAACCTCCATTTGTTGCTTTTGCTGAAATACCTAATAAAAATAAATATCAGCTTATAGAAATTGAAAGATTTATTAAGCAACATCAATTAAATGAATTTAAATTTAATTCTAATTTTCCAATGAATACTGTTCAGATACAAAGAGGTGCCCTTGCCGCTCGAGAACTAGACATATTTGATGAATATTTAGAAATTATTCTGGAGGCTATGTGGGAAAAAAACTTAAATCTAGCAGACATAGATATTTTTCAATCAACTCTATCTGAAAATAATATTGATACAGGATCAATCATGGAAATTATTACTTCTCAAGATTGTAAGGATAAATTAATAGCAAATACCACTGATGCAGTAAATAGAGGAGCCTTCGGTGTTCCGACATTTTTCTTTGAGAATCAAATTTTCTTTGGTAAAGATCACCTTCATCAGCTTGAAGAATATATTTATTCAAATAAATAATAGAACTTTTTCAAAAATACTCTTTCAAAGCTAAGAGGTATAAAATATAAGTATGAAGAGATTTAATCTCATTGCGCCTTTTTTATTAGGAGCTTCGCTAACTGTTCATGCAAGTTTAGACTTTCTTGTGGACGGAGTTCTAGTTCCCATGCCTCAATCCAATACTCAATCATGTATATCCTATACCCCTAGCATGGGGGAGGTAAAAGAAGCGGAAGATTTGAAAATTAATTCTGATAGATTTCAATTTACAGATGATAAGAGATTAATCTTACAAGGTGATGTAGAGCTAGATTTTCCAGAGGGCCTTCTAAGAGCTCAGAACGCTGAATTAGACAGAGATAATGGAAAAATTAAATTTAAAAATAAAGGACAAATTTTCCTTAGAGATTTTTATTTTAATGCCGATAGTGGATTTTTAAATAAAGACAATAAATCTATATCACTGACCGGAGGTAAGGCATTTTCTAGTGAAAGAAATTTAATATTTAACTTTTCAGAATTATATGGCGAACTTGATAAAGAGATCTATCTTAAAAATGCATCTATGACATCTTGTGCAAATATAGATCAAGGCTGGATTCTTGAGGCAAAAGAAATCATTATTAATTCTGAAAAGAAAAGAGGCTTAGCTAAAAATATAAAGATTAAAGCAGCCAATAAGACTATTTTTGCGCTTCCTTTATTACCCTTTGCAACTGCAAATGAAAGAATGAGCGGCTACCTAGAGCCCTCAATATCATATTCATCAGATGGAATTGATATAATGATTCCCTACTACAAGGTTATTTCAAAAAAATCTGATATTACTGTTGCGCCAAGACATATAGCAAAAAGAGGTCCTGGTATTGAAATGAACTATAGGTCATTGCATGGAAAGGATGCTAATTTTCGTAATATAGACATTTTATATTTTACAAAGGATAAAGAGTTTGGGGATGAGTATATAAAAGAAGATTCGTCTAGATGGGTTTATAAATATGAAGATAAATTTTCTTTTAGTTCTTCATCTCTTGATATAGATTGGTCAAAGTCATCTGACGGTCTTGTTTTGAGAGATATTCCAGGAGATATAACATCAATGGGGTATCAAAGAATACAAAATTTAAATCAAAGTTTTTCCTTTAGCACCCAATTTAGAAATTCATTTTTATCCATTAAGCACCAAGGGTACCAATCGCTTAACCCTATTCTATCTAATGGTTATGTAAAGTCGCCCTCTATAGATTATAGATTTTTTAAAAATATTGATGGTCTTGTTATAACTGAGAATATTAATGTATCATCTTTCAAGGCTGATAAAATTCACGGTTATCATGGATACCAAACCACAGATAATAAATTCTTAAGTGTAATTGAAAATCCTGTTGAGGGTAAAAGAATATTTTCTGAGTTTTTAATTTCAAAATACACTCATCTTAATGGATTTAATATTTCATCAAATATTGGCCTGAAGAGCATTTACTATGATTTATCTAATAATGAGATGGACTCAAAAAACATAAATGCCCCTAATGCTTTAGTAGATATTAGTACAATTTTTATAAAAAATAATACTAGTTCTAAATCCTTTTTAGAGCCTAGAATAACTTTGGGCTATACCGCTTATAAAGATCAATCAAATAATCCTGTTTTTGATTCCGATATCATTTCTCCAAATAATGCGCTATTTAATAATGATAGATTCTCAGGAATGGATCGTATTGGAGATCAGAGTTTTTATACACTAAGTATGAGGTATAAAAAAATGTTGAGGAGTAGTGAAAAAATATCTCTAAGCATTTCAAAAAAATATTACCTTAAAAATTCAAAAGTCCATATACCAAGCATAATAAATAGTAATGCGCAGATAGATAGTATGAGTTCTATTAGCATGAATGAAGAGCCTTTAATAGTTTCAGGCTCATGGATGCCGACTATGAAAACAATGATTATCGGTTATGGTGGACTATTGGAAGATAATAAAAAAGTTTCAATTGCAGGATTAACTATTAATCATAAACTTGATTCTGGCTCATATGGATATGCTAAAAGATATAGGAGAATGGCGGGTGTTTTTAATAATCAAATGAATTATTCAGAAATATTTGCTGACATTAATATAAACCCTAACTTAAAACTTATTGCGAAACTTAAAAGAGACAATAAAAATAATCAAAATATTGCAAGCATGATTGGCATTGAGTATGAGAATTGTTGCTTAGCTCTTCGCATCACTAGTACCGATAAAAATCTCTCAAGATATTTATTAAATCAAGAAATTTTATATCCTCATTTGAGTGATGCATGGGATAATATGATTGAAATAGAAAGTAAGAGCAGGATAAATTTTGCATTTGAATTAAAAGGCCTTAACTCTTCTTTTGATAAAGTGAATAAATTGATGAATAATTCACTTTTTAACTAAAAACGTTATAGAAAATATGAAAAAAACAATCTTAATCTTCTTCTCAGCTATATCTATGAATTCGTATACTGCTATAGAGCTCTTGGATAGAGTTGCAGTTATTGTAGATGATGGCTTAATAATGCAATCTCAAATAGATGCAGGTTTGGCAGAAATAATTCAAAGATATGATCAGCAAAATATTCTTAAACCAAACATCAAAGTTCTTAAAGACCAAGTAATTGAAACTTTAATAATCGAAGAGCTTCAGCTCCAACTTGCATCAAATTATGGTATTAGGGTTAGCGATGAAGAATTAAATAGCACTATTACAAGAATTGCTGCTAATAATAAATTTAGTCTAGAAGATTTTATTGCTTACATTGAAAATGATGGTAGATCTTATGAAGATTTTAGGGAAGATGTAAAAAAGCAAATAATTATTCAAAGAATACAGAGAGGAAGAGTTGGATCAGAAATAGATATTACTGAAAAAGAATTTGAAGCATTCTTGCAAACTGATGAATCATTAGCAAAGCTTGAACCAGAACTTTTAGTCAGGCAAATATTAGTAAATAAATTTGAGAACGCTGAAATTATTTCAAAAAATATATCAGACGGTCAGTCGTTTAAAGAAATTGCAAAGAATGATCCTTCAAATAAATACAAGAAAAATGAAAGCTTAATGGAATGGAAAAAGGCAAATGAAATGCCAAAACTATTCTCTGATGCACTTAAAGATAAGGATGTGGGCTTTATAACTGAACCTATCAAAAGTGGTGCTGGATATCACATTTTGAAACTTGAAGATAAAAAAGGAAACTTTGTAAGGTATGAGGATCAATGGCTTGCTAGACATATCTTGCTAATACCGTCCGCTATTAGAAGTGAAGAGCAGGCTAGAATAGAATTAAATAATATTAGAGATAGAGTTCTCGAGGGTGAAGATTTTGCTTCACTTGCTGATCAATTTTCTGAGGATCCAGGTTCGGCTAAAAATAAGGGAGAACTAGACTGGCTTGGCAAAGGAGTTCTCGCGCCAGAATTTGAAAAAACAATGATAGAAATTGAACTTGGAAAAGTGTCAGAAATATTTCAGACTGAATTTGGTTTCCATTTTTTAGAGGTCCTTGATAAAAGAAATTACGATATGACCAGAGACCTGATTAAAGATGAAGCATATGCAATTCTTTACGAAAGAAAATATGATGAAGAGCTAGAAAATACTTTGCGCTCAATCAGGGCTGAGGCTTTTGTAGAATTTAAAGATCTAGATTGAAGAAAATATTATATTCTCCTGGAGAACCAGCAGGCATAGGTCCTGATCTTTTAATCCAGCTCTGCAAACTAAACTTCTGGATAAATATAAAGATTCCTATTCTTTGCTTATCCGATCCAAAACTTCTAATTCAAAGAGCTAAAGATTTAGAAGAAAAAATCATTCTTAAAGAGATTTCAGATATTAAGCAATTAGAAGCAAATAAAAAAAATATTATCCAGGTAATGCATGTTTCAAACTGTAGAAATACTAAGTATGGAAAACTTCATAGATCAAATGCACGGTATGTATTAGATAATTTACAGTTTGGCATTGATGAGGCTTTAAAGAATAAAAATCTTGCTCTTGTAACAGGTCCAATTAGTAAAGAAAATATTATTTCTATAGATAAGAAATTTTTAGGTCATACTGAATACATTCAACAAAGAACAAAGAGCAAGGAAGTTCTAATGTTACTTGCCTCTGATCAATTAAAAGTTGCATTAGCCACTACTCATATACCATTAAAAAAAGTTGCAAATAAAATTAGTAAAGAGCTTGTTATTAGTAAAGTCATAACACTTAATAAAGGGCTAAAACAAAAATTTAAAATTAAAAAACCTAACATCAAACTTCTTGGTTTAAATCCTCATTCAGGTGAAGGCGGAAAAATAGGGAGAGAGGAAATTGATATTCTCATTCCTGCGGTAAAAGAGCTTAGAAAAAAGAAAATAAATATTACATATCCTATCTCAGCCGATACTGCATTTACTAAACAAAATCTTAAAGAGACAGATGCATTTTTAGGCATGTATCATGATCAGGTTCTCCCTGTGATAAAAGCTCTTAGTTTTGGTAATGCTATTAATATAACGTTAGGTGTTCCAATAACAAGAACCTCTGTAGATCATGGAGTTGCTTTAGATATAGCTGGAACAGGTAAATCTGATCCCTCTTCACTTAAAGAAGCAATTAAAACTGCAAAAAAGATTATCTAATGGCCTCAAGAGATATTAGAAGAAAGTTTGGTCAAAATTATCTTTCTGATCCAGCTATTATATTTGAAATGAGTCGAGCCATATCTCCACTAGATGGAGATAATTTTTTTGAAATTGGCCCCGGTATGGGTGCACTAACAAATGTTCTTAACTTACCTGGTATCAATGTTAAGGCTATTGACGTAGATAATAAGAATATCAAATATTTAAAAAAACAATATTTAGCCCCTGCTAAATTTGATTTTATTCATGGTGATATTTTATCAGCTCCTTTAGATTTTCTTGAAAAGGATAAATACAGAATAGTTGGCAATCTTCCCTACAACATTTCAACACAAATAATTTTAATGTTCTCAAATTGGTCTCATGTTGTTGAGGACCTCCACTTCCTTGTTCAAAAAGAAGTTGCAGAAAAGATTGCTGGCCAAATTGCATCTAAGAATTGGGGCAAACTATCGATAAAGCTGTCTGCTTTTTTTAATACTGAAATACTATTCGATGTTCCGCCTGAAGCTTTTGATATTAAGCCAAAGGTCAACTCTAGCTTTATAAGGATGACTCCCCAAAAAAAATATAATATTAATCAAGATACTAAAGATAATTTATATAAAATTATTGATATGTCTTTTTCTTCAAGAAGAAAAAATATTAAAAATAACTTAAAAAAATTAGACCTAAACTGGGATGTTGTTGATATCAATCCAAGCTTAAGGCCTGAAGAATTATCATTAGATGATTATTTAAAAATATCAAAAAAATTGGAAAATTAGATGGCTCATTATGTTGTAGGCGACGTTCAGGGTTGCTTTAGGGAGCTGGAGGCATTACTTAAAAAAATTAAATTTAACTCTACACAAGACACGTTAGTTTTTGCAGGTGATCTTGTTAACAGAGGTAATGAATCAGAGAAGGTCCTAGAGTTTTGTATTAAAAATAAAGGCTCAGTTAAAGCCGTGCTTGGAAATCATGATTTTTATTTACTTTACCTTATTGAGCATCACAAAAAAGACAAATCTTTAAAAAAAGTTTTGGAATCTAAGAATGTTAAGAAATATCAAACTTGGTTAAAAAAGCTTCCTTTATTACTTAAAATTAAAATTAAAGAAACTGAAGAAATCTTTTGGGTATCTCATGCCGGCATTCCTTTTATTTGGGATATGCATGAAGCTAAAAAATACTCGAAGGAAGTACAAAAATCCTTAAAAACAGATTCTTTAGCTTTATTAGAAAATATTTGGGGGGACACTCCCAAAATTTGGAATCCAAACTTAGTCAAATATAAGAGACTGCGAACGATTATTAACTACTTCACAAGAATGAGATTTTTAGGAAAAGATGGCTCTTTAAGACTAAATTTAAAAAGTAAGAAAGGCAAAGAAGGATATATTCCATGGTTTAAGCAAACTTCTAACAACTTAAATGATCACGAGAATATTATTTTTGGTCATTGGGCATCTCTAGAAGGTAAGACGGGTATACAAAATATTATTGGGCTTGATACTGGCTGTGTTTGGGGAAATGAGCTTACGGCTATAAGATTAGAAGATAAAAAGCTGTTTCAAGTAAAGAAAAAATGAAAGTATATGAGGTTGGTGGGGCTGTCAGAGACGCCCTTCTTGATAAAAAAGCGAAGGACAGAGACTGGGTGGTTGTTGGGTCCTCTCCTGAAGAAATGGTATCAAAAGGGTTCAAACCGATTGGTAAAGACTTTCCTGTATTTTTGCACCCTACTAGCAATGAAGAATATGCTCTTGCCAGAACTGAAAAGAAAACAGGTCATGGCTATCATGGTTTTAATTTTTGTTTTGGAAAAGAAGTAACGCTTGAAGAGGACCTTTCAAGAAGAGATTTAACCATTAATGCTATTGCTAAAGATGAAGATGGCAATCTTATTGATCCCTATGGTGGTATTAATGATATTAAAAAAAATATCTTTAGACATGTTTCAAATGCATTTTCAGAGGATCCGTTAAGAGCTATAAGATTGGCTAGATTTCATACCTATGAACATTTGAATAAATTCTCAATTGCTGAAGAAACAAAAAAACTACTTGAAATAATTGTTGAATCTCAAGAAATTAAAAATCTTTCTCCAGATAGAGTCTGGACAGAAACCGAAAGAGCATTATCATCATTGAATCCTAATATTTATTTTGAGGTCTTATTAAAATTTAAACTGCATCTACCCTATTTCGAAGCACTTGATGTACCTGTATGTAATTCTTCATTAGAAAATCAAATCAAATGGTCAGAACTTCAAATTAATAATAAATTTTTACTCGGTGATCAACTTCCAGTTCCAAATTCATACAAGAATGCTGCATATGTATTAGAAATGCTTTTAAAAATTAATAATAATCAAAATAGGGATTATTTGATTACTGCATTGCCTAAAATTAATCTTGAAAGAAATGATAAATTAATTAAGAAGCTTTTAGTTTTGCCTCAACTTAAACATTCAAAAGATTTAATCTTAAAACTATTACTAAATACTAATGAAAAGGATTTTTCAGTACTATCTAATATTTCAAAAGAGAAAATCAGCGAAGAAAAGATTAAACTATATACACAAATCATTGATGAGTGTTTATGAATAAAACTATATTAATTACAGGGGCTGCAAAAAGAATTGGGAAAGAGATAGCTCTAACTTATTGTGATATGGGTTGGAACATTATCATTCATTACAACTCTTCAAAAAATGATGCTGAAAAATTAGCTAACGAGATTAATTCAAAGAACCCTGAGAGCGCAAAAATTATTCAAGCAAACTTAGATATTTCTAGTGATGTCCAAAAATTAGTAAATGAATCAAAAGAATGTTTTGATTCAATAGATGTTGTTGTGAATAATGCCTCAACTTTTTATCCCACTACTATAGACGAAATATCAGATGAGCATTGGGAAAAGCTTGTAGGTAGCAATTTGAAAGGTCCATTATTTTTAATACAGGGACTTAGCGATAAATTAAAAGAATCAAAGGGATCAATAATTAATATCACTGATACAAATTTAAGCAAAGGAGTTGCGAATTTTTCTATATACGCCGCTGCTAAAGGTGGACTAGAATCTATCACTAAAGTTTTAGCTAGAGAGCTGGCCCCAGAAGTTAATGTAAACGCAATTGCGCCTGGTGCAATGCTTGAACCACCGGATGTAACGTGGACTGAAGAGCAAAAAGAAAAAGTTATATCTAATATACCGCTTAAGAGAATGGGTAATGAAAAAGATATTGCTAACGCTGTTAAGTTTGTTGCTAGCTCTAAGTATATGACCGGACAAATAATTAAAGTTGATGGGGGAAGATCATTGTCATGACAAACGATGCTCAAAAATATGAAAAAATATTTTCTGGAACAAAAGAAGTTGCAGAAAATTTAAAAATCGATGCTGTAAGGCTTCAGCCATGGATTGACGCTCATGTTCCTGATGCAGGCTCAATAAAATCAATAGAGCAATTTAGAGGGGGCCAATCTAATCCTACATATAAAATTATCACTAATAATAAAAATCTTGTCTTAAGAAGAAAGCCACCGGGAAAACTTCTGCCCTCAGCTCATGCTGTCGACAGAGAATACAAAGTCATCACCGCCCTTGGTCAAAGTAATGTTCCTGTTCCTAAGACCTATGGTCTTTGTGAAGATGAAGGTGTAGCTGGAACTACATTTTTTGTTATGGATTGTTTAGACGGCGATATTTATTGGGATCATATGCTTCCCTCTCTTTCAAAAGAACAAAGGATTAAGATTTATCAAAATAAGAACAAAACACTTGCAGCTCTTCATAGCGTAGATTATAAAAAAGTTGGATTAGAGAATTATGGTAAACCTGGTAATTATGTAGCAAGGCAAGTTGCAAGATGGTCTAAACAATATCTAGCATCTGAGACAGACAATATCGTAGAAATGAATAATCTTATAGAGTGGTTGCCAGAAAACATTCCTGATGATGATGAAACCTCAATTGTTCATGGAGACTATCGCTTAGACAATATGATAATGAAAAACCAAGAAGTCATAGGTGTTCTTGATTGGGAACTTTCTACTTTAGGTCATCCAATCGCAGACTTTTGCTATCACTGTCTTACATGGAGAACAGAGCAACTATTTTATGATCATGTAAAGTTAAAAGAAATGGGTATTCCTAATGAAATGGAATATCGCGACATGTACTCTGAAATTACTGGAAAGGATCTATCAGCTAATTGGGAATTCTATATGGCTTTCAGCTTATTTAAAGTTGGTGCCATATGCCAGGGTATTCTTGGCAGAGTTAGAGATGGAACTGCATCAAGCAAACATGCTGAAGATAGAGGAATGAAAGTCTACCCTCTTTCACAAGGCGCATGGTCAATTGTAGAAAATAACTTTAAATAGTTTTTTTAAAAAAAAGGATCATTCCAGTAATTGAACTAATTAAGGCGAGAACAGAAAATATTTTTAGCAAAATATTATTTATATTATCTCTGTCTTGATAATCCATAATGTGCAAAGCCCATAGCAGATCCCACGCTCTCCAAGAATCAGATCTTATAGCAGCTATATCTCCTGTCATAGAATCAATATAAATATTAATTCCGTCATCAGTATCAGTAGATACTTTATATATAGGTAGTCTCCTACTTCTATACTCAACACCTCTCTCAGCTTTTTCAATTAAGCTTACAATTACAGGGTTTAATGATGTTTTTTCTTTTGCAATAGTCATTGCCTCCTCAGCTGACAAAATATTAACTGCAGAATTTTCAGGATGTGTAGAGTAAGTTTTTACTCCGTTGTCATTAGTCTCAATAATTTCTTGTCCGAGCCTTTTAAAAATTCTGTATTCAGTCTCTAGGGGTAATCGATATTGTTCTCCCCTAACCATCTCAATTTTATTAAATGCGAAATAAATTCCAGATATAGTCCATAGCAAAAGCTGAACAGCAATAAATATACTTAAATATCTGTGAATCTTTCTAATTGAAAATCTTTTTTTCATTTATAGAATTTCTTTAAGTGGTTCAGATACAAATGAATATTTTTCTATTTCATTACTTTCAAATACTATTTCGTCATCATCGAGTTGAAGAACTATATCAATGTCTAATGTTCTAGCGCTAAACTTAGGAACATCTCTTTTTCTGCCAGATTCATTTTCAATATCTTTTAGTTTTTCATTAAGGTCATCAAAACTAAGGTCTGACTTACCTGCTGCTACTAAATTTAAAAAATCATCACCCTCAAAGCCTTCGGCTTTGGTTTTGTGGATAGATGAAAATTTGGTATTTGTTAATATTTTATTTAGTTGCTCGATAGCAAAAATGATATTTGCTTCGGCATTTATATTGCTTCCTAAGGATAAAAAATATTGCATTATCTATGAATAATTAAGCCTACGTCTTTTGAGCCTCGAATAGCTCCTGGCTTTGATACCCTCAGCTTTATTGATTCAACGCCATATTCATTTTTTACTAGAGAGGCTATGCCTTCAGCAAGGGTTTCTTGAAGTTGAAATGATGACTCTTCTACAAATTTTATTACGCCTTTTGCAATAGCTTTATAATCAACTGTGTCTTCGATTGAGTCTGTTTTGGCTGCTTTTTTACAATCAAACGGGAACTCTAAATCAATGCTTACCTCTTGTTTAACTTTTCTTTCCCAATCAAATATACCTATGATTGTTTTTACTCGAAGGTCTTTTATATAAATAATGTCTTTCATATAGTTAATTCACTTAAAGGCCATCTTGCTCTTACGTAAGAAGCCTTAGATGCAATCTTATCAGAAGATCTTAATGATCCCACAAATGCAATCATTGCAGCATTGTCACCACAATATTTTAGAGAAGGATAAAAAACTTTAATTCCTAAAGAACTCTCTAGATCTTTAATAGCAGTTCTAAGAGCTTTGTTGGCGGCAACCCCTCCTGCAATTATGACCTCAGATCTTCCAGTGATCTCTACCGCTTTCTTAATTTTCTTTGATAAAACTTCTATGACAGCTTGTTGAAAAGAAGCAGCTATATCTGCTTTTATTTGATCCGTTAAATTAACAATATCTCTTATTGTATATAAAACAGATGTTTTAAGACCACTAAAACTCAAATCAAGATTGTCGCTATGCATCATCGGCCTTGGAAAGGCATAGGCCTTAGGATTTCCTTCAAGTGCTAATTTTTCTAGATGTGGTCCACCTGGATATGGTAAATCTAATAATTTACCGACCTTATCAAATGCTTCTCCCACTGCATCGTCCTGCGATTGCCCAAGTATTTCGTAATTGCCTCTTTCCTTAACATCTACAATCATGCTATGTCCACCACTTACTAGTAAACAGATATAAGGTATCTTAATTTCTGGAAATTCCATAACAGGGGACATTAAATGTCCTTCAAGGTGATTAATGGGTATTAAAGGTATCTTTAAAGCAGTGGATAAGCCTTGAGCAAAGCTTTCACCAATTAGTAAAGCGCCCAATAATCCCGGACCAGATGTATATGCAATTTGATCAATAGATTTTATGTCTATGTCTTTGAGAGCCTCACTTAAGACATCTACTATTTTTACACAGTGATCTCGTGAAGCTAATTCAGGTACGACTCCTCCATACTCTGCATGCATTATTATCTGGCTATATACTGACTCACCAATAATTCCATGATTAGAATCATAAATTGCTATTGCGGTCTCATCACAAGATGTTTCAATCCCTAAAGTTTTCATAATTTTTTAGTAAAATGTTTTGCAAAATTTCTAATTAC
>Ga0102815_10001245_pt1 | contig 16157 bp, 13 predicted proteins | sample ColrivemetaGS759_FD_79113 | JGI IMG/M metagenome (GOLD analysis project Ga0102815, IMG submission 79113) | Estuarine microbial communities from the Columbia River estuary - Ebb tide ETM metaG S.759 | ecosystem: Environmental > Aquatic > Marine > Intertidal zone > Estuary | place: USA: Columbia...
AGAATGGGACATGAATGAAGACGGTACCGTCACGCTTGAGGATATCGAGGCGCGCCGGGTAGACATCTTTAACATGTTCGATCTGAACGGCGATGCGACGATTGACGCCGAGGAGCAGGCGAATATGGCGCAAACCATTGCTGAACAAGAAGAAAACAACCGCGAAGGCCACGGCATTAACGGCCCCGGCCCGCGCATTCACGCGGCGATGGTGCCTGCCTATAATGACGCGGATGCAGACGGGTTGATCACAGCGGCTGAGTTCGCGGCAGCGTCGCCACGGCTGTTCGCAGATATTGATCGCAACAGCGACGGTCAGGTGAACCGTTTGGACTTTGGCCGCAACTAAAGCAGGGAGCAAAGCTATGACCAGCATCGTTCAACGCAGCCTTGGGGCTGCTGCCGTCGGATTCGGGATTCTGACCGTGATCTCAGGCTTCTCGGTTTTGTTTGGCGGTGCTGGTGTCGCGGCGCTTGCGGGCGACGTGGTGACGGGCGTCTTGTGGTTCAATGCGCTCAGCGGTTTTGCTTATGTGCTGGCCGGGGTTTGCATCTATCGCGATGGCCCATTCGCGCGCCGCCTTGCGATTGGTCTAGCCGTGGCGCTGGCTCTCGCGTTTGGGGCGCTTGGCTGGCACATCCTGCAAGGTGGCGCCTACGAGGCCCGGACCGTGGCGGCGATGACGGTCCGACTGGGCTTTTGGGCCGCAATCGCGACCTACTTGCATCGGCAATATCGGCGGGGCTGAAACACTTCACGTCGCTGCGGGTCGTTTTCGCGCGTTCATCGGTCGGGTGCATTTGACCGCCCGTTGTGATTTGCTGCGATGAACAGGCAAATTTCCTGCAGCGGAGCGCGGCGCAATGAAAACCCATGTGAAAGCCCTTGTCGTTGGCGGCGGTGCAGTTGGCACCGGCATTGCCTATCATCTGGCGAAGGCGGGCTGGGACACCATGCTGGTCGAGCGCGACGAGCTTACTTCGGGCTCGACGTGGCATGCTGCTGGTTTGCTGCCGTTGTTCAACATGTCTTACGCGACCACGCATATCCACAAATACAGCGTTGAATTCTACAAATCGCTCGAAGCTGAGACGGGCCTGAATGCAGGCTTCGCAGTGGTGGGCAACTTGCGCATGGCGCAGACCGACGCGCGCATGGACGAATACATGCTGTACTCCTCGGTCGCCGAAACGGCTGGCGTGCACCATGAATTCCTGACGCCTGCGCAGATCAAAGAGCGCTGGCCGCTGATTCGCACCGAGGATCTGAAAGGCGCGCTGTATCACCCGCAAGACGGTTATATTAACCCGGCTGACGTGACGCAGGCGATGGCCAAAGGCGCGCGCCAGCATGGCTGCACCATCGAGCGGAAAATTCAGGTGAATGCCTATCGCTGGACCGGGTCGGATTGGATCGTCTCATGCGAGCGGATGATGGAAAAGGGTGGGATGCTGGTGCCCTCGGGTGAGGTGTTCGACATCACCGCAGAGCATGTCGTGACCGCCACCGGAAACCATGCGCAGCGCACCGCCAAGCTGCTGGGGATCAAGATCCCTGCGATCCCAGTTGAGCATACGTTCATCGTCATGGACAAGGACCCCGCGCTGGTCGAATGGCGTAAATCCAACCCTGAACACCCGGTGATCCGTGACGCCGATGCGCAATCCTATGTGCGCGAAGAGCGCGGCGGCTGGATTTTGGGAACCTACGAGCGGGGTGCGCCCGCCCGGTTCGAATATGCCGTGCCTGACAGTTTCCGCGCCGACCTGTTCCAGCTTGATCTGGAGCGGATCGAGGACCAATACGCGGCGATGATCCACCGGATGCCGTCCTGCGAGGATAGCGGCCTCAAAGACGATTTCAACGGCCCGATCTGTTATACGCCGGACGGCAACCCTCTGGTCGGCCCGGCGCCCGGCCTGCGCAATATGTGGCTGGCCGAGGGGTTCAGTTTTGGCATCACCGCAGCGGGCGGCACGGGCTATTACCTAGCGCAACTGATGACACAGGGCGAGGCCGAGATCGACATGGCCTCGCTGGATCCAAAGCGCTACGGCGACTGGATGACCACCGAATACGCAGCTCGCAAGAACGAAGAATGCTACGAGCATGTCTATGTTCTGCACCATCCCGACGAAGAGCGCGAAGCCTGCCGTCCGCTGCGCACAACGCCTGTTTTCGACCGTCAAAAGGCGCTGGGCGCGCAGTTTGGCCAAGTGAACGGGTGGGAGCGGCCGAACTATTTTGGCCCGCTCGATGCGCCGTCAAATTTCGACCATGACAGCCGTAGTTTCCGCCGTGGCGCATGGTGGCCCCATGTCGAAGCCGAGGCACGCGCGATCCGCGAGGGAGTCGGCATGATCGACGCCACGGCCTTTACCAAGCATCTGGTGCGCGGCCCCGGCGCGACGCAATTCCTCGATTGGTTCACCTGCAACAAGCTGCCCAAAGTGGGACGCATCAACCTGACATATGCGCTGACCGGCAACGGCACGACGCGCACGGAATACACCATCGTGCGTCTGTCCGAGGATGAATATTACCTCGTGTCAGCAGGCGCTTGGACGGCCTATGACAGCGATTTCCTGCGCAAATCGGCAGCGGATAAGATGGGCGACTTCGGTTGGATCGACATCCACGACGTGACAACCCAATGGGGCGTGTTCGCGGTCGCAGGCCCGAAATCACGCGATTTCCTGAACAAACTGGTCAAGGATGCCGACCCCTCGACAGTGCTTTCGAACAAACGGTTCCCTTGGCTGACGATGCGCAACATCGAATTGGGCATGTGCCCAGTGCGCGCGATCCGCGTGGCCTATACCGGTGAGCTGGGCTGGGAATTGCATCACCCCATCGAAATGCAGACCTATTTGTTCGATCAACTGATGGCCGCGGGTGAGGAATTCGGGCTGAAGCTGGTCGGTGCCCGCGCTCAGAACTGGCTGCGGCAGGAAAAGTCCTATCGCGCGTTTGGCAACGAATTGGGCCGCGACGCAACGCCGCTCGAGGCCGATCTGCCGCGCTTTGTGGATCAAAGCAAAGAGTTCAACGGCAAGGCGGCGATGAACGACACGGGCATTCGGTCGAAATGCGTGACCGTGCTGATTGATGGCCCTGCCGACGCTGATCCATGGGGCCGTGAGGTTCTTTTAGTGGATGGTAAAAAGGTCGGGCGTTTGACATCGGGCGGCTATTCGGTGGCCTTCGGCAAGCAGATCGGCATGGGTTATGTCACGCCCGATCTGGCAGCGGTCGGCACTAAGCTGAAGGTCCGCATGATGCGGCAAGAATGGGACGCGGTGGTTGTCGAGGACAGCCCCTATGACCCGACGAACGCGCGCATCCGGATCGACGGGTAAGACACCCGTCGCACATTAAAAAAGGGCGGCCCGCAGATGCAGGCCGCCCTTCGTCTTCTCGCGCGATCAGTTTTCCCAGATCGTATAGCCGATGTTCATCGTCAGCCCAGAAAACCCGTTGACCCGGAATTGCCCGATGCGACCCTGACTGGTGCGCAGGCAGACATAAGTCCCCGTAGAGAGCGCCGCGAAGGGCAGAGGCGTCGAGGACCACGTTTCCGCCTGACATCCGACGTAGCCGCGATTGGTGCCCGCGCCGCGCGCCAAAACGGTGCCGTTTAGCGGCGTCAAAACGCGCCCGGTTACAAGATTGCGATACAGGATATCCGCACCCGGACCACCCAATGTGCCCATATCGAGGTTGGTGCGCATCGTGGCTGGCAAGGCCAGTGTTCCCTGCGCGTGAATGGGCGGGGTTGGCGGCGGCGGCGGGGCCGCGCTGGTAACCCGCAGCGATGAGGCTTGGTCATTGATCAACGGCCCCAGCACAGGCGTGTTATGGGTGATCGGGCGGCAATATCCAGACAGGTTCGGCCCGACACAGAGCCGTGCCTGAGCGCCGCCATAGACTCGAACCGATGAGAACTGATCATTCAAAGGTGCGGGCAACGTGTTTGTCACACCCGGAGGGCGGCAGAACTGAGCCCCTGAATAATGCGTGCCGGTATAGAAGCAGGCCCGAGTTGTAGAGGGTGGCGGCGGCGGCGGTGGAGGCGGTGGTGGCAACGCCCCCCCGCCACCGCCCCCGCCACCTGACCCGCAAACAATAGCCAGATGCGGGCCTGAGGCATCGATGGTCAATTCAAAGCGGCAATTCGGCTCTGTGCTGCCAGCGGAAATGGGGCTGATGTAGTCCGAATTGACCCAGCCATCCGGCCCGCTATGCGTAATCCGACACCAGCCAGATGGCGCGCAAGATTGGACGTCAATTTCCTCGCCGGGGTATAGCGTATCGACAATGTCGCCCAAAGCGCTGGGGGCGTTGCGCACGTTCAGCCATGTATCCGAGGTGGCATCAACGGCCAAAGCCGCCCCGCTGGATGCCAGAATCAAGAGGCTGGCACCGGTGACGAGGGGTAGAATACGATGATTTCGCATGGTTATCTCCCGTTATAAACGGGCAGATGCAGTGCGTGGATCCGCCCAACCTAACTAAACTTGAACGGGAAAAAGCGGTGTGTCTTTGCGACGGATCATTGTTCTCCGTTTTCGCGATCGGAACAGCAAGAAACGGCGAGAATCGCGCCAAGACAGGGGATCAGAGGCCAGAGAGATCCAGTTTGAGGCGCAAAAATCCGCTTCGGGTCAGGCCTCGGGGCACAGGGTTGAACCGTGCAATTGTAGCCAGATGATGCCGCGCCGAGGGCCCTGTTTCAAAGACCACGCTGGTGTCAGGCATCGGCAAAAAGCTTAGGCTACCGGCTTGGCTGACGGCAACGGTTTCGCTGCGCGAGACGTAATCACGCACGATGTCGCGGGCCACTGCCTCATCGGAGAGCACAAGATTGGACGTGCGCGCCCCTGCGAAATTTCCGGCCCCACCGGCGCGGTAACTGTTCGTGCACACGATGTAACGCGCGTTCGGGTCCAGCGACTTGCCGTTCAGAGTTACCGAAACAACCCGCTTAGCGTCTTTGTTGATACGCTTGCCATCGGGGTCGTAACGCGCGGGCTGCGACAGATCGAGTTGCACGTCCAAGGGATCGATCATCTCGAAATTATAGCCCGGAAAGTCCGAGTCGCGCAAAAGGGTGCCGGTGCTGCCCGGTTGAATGCGGTTGAAGGCCGAGGCCGAACGCTCGAGCCACTCTATCACCTCAGCACCCGTCAGGCAGAGCGCCGCGATGGCGTTGGGAAAAGCATAAAGATCAGCGATATGGCGCAGAGCCAGTGGCCCCTGCGCGATGTCAGTATAGCCCGCCGGGCCACTCCGGCCCCCCGATTTGAACGGCGCCACGGCTGAAAGAATGGGTAAGTCTTGCAAGTCCGGGTCCGAGAGCCGCGACGCGACATAGCTGCGCTGTGCCTCAGCGACGATACGCAAAGAATCCAGTTCGCCCAGATGCGAGAAATAGGAATGGAGCGGCCGGTCAGACTTGCCAACGGGGCGACGGATCGCGGCCAGCGTGTCGGTATGAGCCTCGGCCACGGCATCGGCAACACGGCGGGCTTGCTTTGGGTCTGGCGCAGCTTCGGCATCGGCCAGTGAGCGCACCTCAGAGCGTGTGCCGAGCACTTCCCATTTACCAGCGTCGCGGGTCAAGAGAATGTCGATCAAACCGATATGCGCGCCCCAGCAGCCGCCCATAACCGCCGGTTTCCCGGCCACGGTGCCGGCAGCGATATCCACGTCGGGCAGATTGCCGAACACGGGCGACGGGAACACCAAATGGCTATGACCTGTCAAAAGGGCATCGATCCCCGGCACGCGGCCCAGAGGCACGGCGGCGTTCTCCATCCCGTCGGTGTGGCGCGACGCGCCGATTCCGGTATGAGCCAGTGCGATGATCAGATCAGCCCCAGCTTCGCGCATTTCCGGTACATAGGCGCGTGCGGTTTCCACGATGTCGCGGGAAAAGAGGCGACCGTCCAGCGCGTGGCTATCCCAATCCACAACCTGTGGCGGGGCAAAGCCGATCACGCCAATGCGCAGCGGATGCTCGAACCCGCTGTCATCGGCTACCATTTTGTCGATCAACACATAGGGTTTTACCAAGGTCTTATCGCGCAGAGGCGACGCGCCCTTTTTAACCGACAGGTTTGACGACACGACCGGGAAGGCAGCACCACCCAAGGCGGTCATCAGAAAGTCGAGGCCATAGTTGAATTCGTGATTGCCCAGCGTGATTGCGTCGAACTCTAGCGCGTTCATAGCCGCGATGATCGGGTGAATATCGCCGTCACGCAATCCACGCTCGTGGGCGACATAATCCCCCATCGGCGTGCCCTGCAAAAAGTCGCCATTGTCGAACAGCAGCGCGTTATCGGCTTCGCTGCGGGCTTTCTCGATCATCTGTGCGGCATTGACCAAGCCGATGCCATTCCATGGCCGGTCGGCATAGTAGTCATAGGGCAGCAGATGCAAGTGCAGGTCTGTCGTCTCGATCACCCGAAGGTGAACGGCGCGCTGCCCGGCGGTTAAGCCGCGAAAAGTGCTTGAATTTAGCAACGCATGTCCTCGAACGATCACTGTTTATGTCCCACTCCTGTCGGGGATTACGGTTAACAAACCCTTAGCGCAGTGTGTGGCTTCGGTATTGGATAAAATCAAAGGCACAATTAAGACGGAACACTGTCTCGAAAGAGGCAATTTAAACATCTTCAGGTTGTAAGGCAACTCGTCACGCATGGGCCACTGGTCGTATTGGTGTTTTCATAACACAGAAAATACCCTAGATCAGCAGCAGTTTCGAAGGGAGTCCCATGCAACGCGACGTGGTTTTTTCTGCTGAATGGGATGATCGGTCCGCCGAGCTGCGCGGCGACGCTGCTGCAATCGCTGGGATGATCGCGGATCCGACAACACGCGTGCTGCCTTTGTGGCGTGGGCGTCCTCTCATTGCTGGCGAAGCGCGCGCCGTTGCCGGCTGGGTCGCGCCCGGACACGGCATTCTCAAAGACGCGCGCCCGGATTGGGTGTTTCTTGGGCATCACGAGGGCGCAGCGCGGTTCGCGGCGGATGTCTCATCATGGGTGCCCGATACGCTGGACGAAGCCGCGATGGCGGCGTTCTTTGATCCTGTGGACTATCATCACCCCGCCGTGCCCGCCGATCATGTTTTCGTGGAATTGCGTGGGTTAATGTTGTCGCTCTCAGCGACTGACGCGGCGATGGCCTCGACGGCGCGCGCGTTGATGAACTGGCACCGCTCGCATCGGTTTTGTTCTTCATGCGGCCAGCCCAGCACGATGACCCAAAGCGGCTGGCAACGCCGCTGCCCATCCTGTGACGCGTCGCATTTCCCGCGCACGGACCCGGTGGTGATTATGCTGGTTTTGCGTGGCAACAAGGTGCTGTTGGGGCGCTCACCCGGCTGGCCCGAGGGGATGTATTCCACGCTGGCAGGCTTCGTTGAACCAGGCGAGTCGCTGGAAGCGGCGGTGCGCCGTGAGGTCCATGAAGAAACCGGCGTGAGCGTCACCAATGTGCGCTATGTGGCAGGGCAACCCTGGGCGTGGCCGAATTCACTGATGTTGGGCTTTGTCGCTGACGCGCAGGATGAGGCGATCACGCTCGACCCCGTCGAGTTGGAAGACGCCATTTGGCTAACCCGCGAAGAGATGGTCGATGTGGTTGCCGGATTGCACCCGAAGGTGCGGCGGCCGCGCTCTGGTGCTATTGCCTATGAATTGATATCGCGCTGGCTGTCCGGATCTATCGGCTGAGCGTGTGGAAGGTGTTGAATCGTGAAAATTGAAGCAACCAAGGATTTCAAACGTCCCCGCACGGCAGTGCTGACGAATTTCGGCAATCCTGAGCGGATCGAAACTGTTCTGAAAGAACTTGGCGCGACCGTTCAGCGCACATCCGAACCACCCGCGATGGCGTGGTCTTGCTCCTTGGTTTGGCGCGACGAGCCACGCAAATTCGTTGTGACAGCCCAAGAGACCGCCGCGGATGAGACCGTCTGTATGAAGCTGGTATCCGATTTGGCCACGGCAGAGATGACTCTGGATTTCTACGACCTCGAAGACAACGGTTGTCGTGTCATCGCCGCAACGGAACTGACCGCACGCACGATGATGGCGAAACTTGCGCTGCAATCGCTGCGACTGGTGCGCGGCAAAGCCGAAGAACGGCTGACGCGGTTCATCACGGCGATTGGCCGCAAATAACGTCTAGGCGGCGGCGATTGTGGCCTGCACCGCGCGCTGCCACGCGGCATAGCGCGCATCGCGAGTGTTATCGTCCATCCCCGGCTCGAAACGCCGATCCAGCGCCCATGTTTCCGCAAATCCAGCCGCGTCGGGCATAATTCCGGCATTGTGTCCGGCCAGCCACGCCACCCCCAGAGCCGTCGTTTCTAGCACGGTCGGGCGATCCACTGGAGCGCCAAGGATATCCGAAAGAAATTGCATCGCGAACCCGCTTGCGCTCATGCCGCCGTCCACCCGCAACACGCCTTGCGGGGCCTCAGCACCGCTGGCTGCCCAATCGGCGCGCATCGCATCGGCCAAATCGCGGGTCTGAAAGCCCACGCTCTCCAAAGCCGCCCGCGCGAATTCCGCCGGGCCGGAATTGCGTGACAAACCAAATACCGCACCCCGGCATTCGGGGTTCCAATAGGGTGCGCCAAGCCCGGTAAAGGCGGGCACAATGATCACTTGTTGCGTGGGGTCCGCAGCCTCGGCCAAAGCCTGTGTTTGCGGTGCGTCGCTAATGATTTTCAACCCATCCCGCAGCCATTGCACCACGGCCCCAGCAATAAAGATCGACCCCTCGAGCGCGTAGGTCACTTTCCCGTCGAGTTGGTAGGCGATCGTTGTCAGCAAGCGGTTCTGCGATGGCACCATCGTCGTGCCCGTGTTCATCAGCGCAAAACACCCCGTTCCATAGGTCGATTTCAGCATACCGGGCTGAAAACACGCCTGCCCAATGGTCGCCGCTTGTTGGTCACCCGCTACGCCCAAAATCGGGATAGCTGCGCCGAACACCGTGGTTTCACCGAAGCTTGCATTACAGTCGCGCACTTCGGGCAGCAAAGCCATCGGCACATTGAATAGGGCGCAAAGGTCTGCATCCCAGCCGCCCTGCTCGATGTTATACAGCATCGTGCGCGCCGCGTTGGTGGCGTCGGTCGCGTGGGTCTTGCCGCCCGTTAACCGCCAGATGAGAAAGCAATCGACGGTGCCCATCGCCAAGTCGCCACGCTCTGCCTTTTCGCGCGCACCGGGTACGGCATCCAGCATCCACGCGGCTTTGGTGGCGCTGAAATACGGGTCCAGAAGCAGGCCCGTTCGTGCCGAAACCTCTGCCTCATGGCCCGCAGCCTTGAGCGTCGCGCAAACCTCAGCCGTGCGGCGATCCTGCCAGACAATCGCGCGATGGATCGGCTCACCCGTAGCGCGGTCCCAGATCAACAGCGTTTCGCGCTGATTGGTGATGCCGATGGCCGCGACGGGCCCGGCCTGCTCCAGCGCCGCGCGGCAGGTTTCAACGGTCGTGTTCCACAGGTCGGCGGGGTCATGCTCGACCCACCCGGAGGCCGGAAAATGCTGCGGAAACTCTCGCTGTGCGACGGCTTTGATCCGCAAATCAGCGTCAAATACGATGGCACGGCTGGATGTTGTGCCTTGGTCAATGGCGAGTATCTGCATGATCATTCCTTAGGTGTCTTTGGGCCAAACTGACCGCGACAGAGGCGCTGTGTCAACAACAGGTGACAGGGCTTCCGGCATCTGGTTTTGTGGACACAGAACAAAAGGGGTGTCTCATGTCCACCGATTTTCAACCGGTCTCTGGCTTTGTCTTGCCGCGTTTCGCGGGTGTGCCGACGTTTATGCGCCTGCCGCATATCCCACTGGATGATCCCCGGCTGACGCAAGTGCAGGTCGGTCTGATCGGTGCGCCGTGGGATGGCGGCACAACCAACCGCCCCGGCCCGCGCCACGGTCCTCGGCAGTTGCGCGATGCCTCGACGATGATCCGCGCGCAACATGGCATCACAGGGGTGCGCCCATTCGAGGCGCTGAACTGCGCCGATCTGGGTGATGTTGCGCCCAATCCCGCCGATGTGCAGGACAGTCTGCACCGCATGACCGCGTTCTATGCAAGGGTGCGCGCGGCCAATATCACCCCGCTGACGGCGGGCGGCGACCACCTGTGCACGCTGCCAATCCTGCGCGCACTGGCCCATGATCGTCCGCTGGGCATGATCCATTTCGACAGCCACACCGACCTGTTCCACAGCTATTTCAACGGCATGATGTATACGCACGGCACCCCGTTCCGACGCGCTGTCGAAGAGGGGCTGTTGGACCCAAAACGCGTCTGCATGATCGGCATTCGCGGCACCGCTTATGACAGCGAGGACCGTGATTTCGCCCGCGCCGAGGGGATCCGCGTGATTCCCATCGAGGAGTTCCACAAACGCGGGGTCGAGGATGTGATGGAGGAGGCCCGCGCGATTGCTGGCACGGGCGAGACCTATGTCAGCTACGATATTGATTTCGTCGATCCCGCCTATGCCCCCGGCACCGGCACGCCTGAGGTTGGCGGACCCAATAGTTGGCAAGCGCTGGAATGCGCGCGGCTTCTGGCGGGGGTCAATATCGTCGGCGCTGATCTTGTCGAGGTTTCGCCTCCCTTCGACCCCTCCGGCGGCACCGCGTTTCTGGGTGCCTCCTTGATGTTCGAGATGCTCTGCGCCATCGTGCAAGCGCAAATCTAAGGAGGTCTCATGACCAAAATCGCGCTCGTTACCGGTGCCGCAAGGGGCATCGGCCTCGCCACGACGAAATTGTTCCTCGAAGAGGGCTGGCAGGTCGCGATGGTCGACCGGGATGTGCCCGAACTCGACAGCGCGGCGGCTGAACTGGAAGGCGTGAAAACCTTCTCCTGCGATGTCTCGAAACCCGCGCAGGTTCAGTCGATGGTGGATGAGGTTCTGGCCCAATTTGGCCAGATTGATGCGCTGGTCAACAACGCAGGCGTGGCTGACTTTGGCCCTATCGAGACGACGGATTTCGCCCGCTGGCGCACGGTGATGGAAACCAACCTCGATGGTGTGTTCCTGATGACCCAATCGACCATCCCGGCACTGCGAAAAACCAAAGGTGCGATTGTGAATATCGCCTCGATTTCCGGGCTGCGCGCCTCGACCTTGCGGGTGGCTTACGGCACCTCAAAGGCAGCAGTGATCCAACTGACCAAACAACAGGCGGCAGAACTGGGCGAATACGGGATCCGGGCGAATTGCGTTTGCCCCGGCCCCGTGCGCACCAAATTGGCGATGGCTGTGCACAGCCAGGAAATCATCGACGCCTATCACGATGCAATCCCGCTGAACCGCTATGGCAGTGAACGCGAAATCGCCGAGTTGATTGTGTTTTTATGCTCAGACAAAGCCAGCTATGTCTCAGGTCAGGTCATCGCGGCCGATGGCGGGTTTGAAAGCACAGGCGTGGGCTTGCCCGCACTCCGAACCTAAGCGGCTTCATCTTGCCGAAAATACTCACGGGGGTGCCCAGAGGACGAGTAGTCCCTCGCACCCCCTCTACACGATCACATCTATCGCCGCCTGTTCGCCGACACCAAACACGCGTTTGTATCGCGCAACCTCTTCGGCCGGGCCCATGGCTTTGTTCGGATTGTCCGAGAGTTTCACCGTCGGGCGGCCATTCGCGCTGACCGCTTTGCACACCAAGGAAAACGGAGCCAACCGGTCATTGGCAACCAGCCCTCGGAAGTCATTGGTCAACAACGTGCCCCAACCAAAGCTGGCTTTTACTCGCCCGGCGAATTGCTTGTGCAAGATTTCGATTTTCTCAACATCCAACCCGTCTGAAAAGATCACCAGTTTGTTGCGCGGGTCTTCGCCGCGCTCTTTCCACCAGTTGATCGCGTTTTCCGCCGCTGTGGCAGGGTCGCCCGAGTCGATGCGGATCCCAGTCCAACCCGCAAGCCAATCGGGTGCATTTTTCAAGAACCCTTGTGTGCCGTAGGTGTCGGGCAAGATAATGCGCAGATTGCCGTCGTGTTCTTCGTGCCAATCGGCCAGCACGTCATACGGGGCCTGCGCCAGAGCGGCGTCATCCTCGGCTAGTGCTGCATAGACCATCGGCAATTCATGCGCGTTTGTTCCGATTGCCTCGATATCACGGCGCATGGCGATGCGACAGTTCGAGGTGCCGATAAAGGCGCTGCCAAGCCCCTCCATCATCGCCTGCACGCACCAATCTTGCCACAAAAAGCTATGCCGACGACGGGTGCCGAAATCGGCCAGTTTCAAGCCGTCAATCGCGCGTAAACGTTCGACCTTTTCCCAAACCCGGCTCATAGCGCGGGCATAGAGCACTTCCAGTTCGAATTTTCCCATGTCCTTCAAAACGGCGCGGCTGCGCAGTTCCATCAAGATCGACAAGGCCGGGACTTCCCACAGCATGACCTCAGGCCATGCACCCTCGAACGTCAGTTCATACTGCCCGTCGCGTTTCTCTAGATGATAGGGGGGCAGGCGCATCGCCTCGAACCACTCCATGAAATCCGAGCGGAACATCGCGCGTTTGCCATAGAACATATTGCCGCGCAGCCACGTGCTTTCGCCACGGCTCAGGGTCAGGCTGCGGACATGATCCAGTTGTTCCCGCAATTCGCCCTCGTCGATCAGGTCGGCCATGGGGATATGTTTCGACCGATTGATCAGGCTGAAGGTCACCCGCGTGTCGCGGCGATTGCGAAAGATCGACTGACACATCAAAAGCTTGTAGAAGTCAGTGTCGATCAGAGATCGGATGATCGGGTCGATCTTCCAGTTGTGATTGTGCACACGGGTTGCGATATCGACCATCTCGGCCCTCCTGCCTCTGGGGCGCGTTTGCCCTTGCATAGCGGGTTGAGGACTAGGCTGAAAAGCCCGAAAACGGAGGAAAGGAATGTTCTTGGACGTGCCAAACATCGGAATCATGGGCGCAGGAGCGTTTGGAACCGCCTTGGCGATCGCCATATCGCAGGCCGACCGGGCTGTTTGGCTTTGGGCGCGGGATGCAGAGCAGGCGAAAGTGATGCAAGCCGAGCGACGCAATACCGTGCGTTTGCCGATGGCGGATTTTCCCGAAGGGCTGCGCGTCACGTCCGATGCCAATGACCTCGTTGGCACCCCGAACATTCTGCTGGCCGTGCCAACACAGCAATTGCGCTCGGTTTTGACCGCACATCGTAAGTCGCTCGAAGGGGCGTTGCTGATCGCGTGTTGCAAAGGCGTCGAATTGGGCACCGGCATGCTGCCAAGCGAGGTGATCGCGGATGTCATTCCGTTCTCGCAACCGGGTGTTTTGACCGGGCCGAGTTTCGCCGAAGACATCGCCTTGGGCAAACCCACGGCACTGACGCTGGCGGGCGTCGGCGATCATTTGGAGGTGCTGCAACGGGATCTGGCGACGCATAATCTGCGGATCTATCTGACCGACGATGTGATCGGAGCGCAATTGGGGGGGGCACTGAAAAACGTGATCGCCATTGCGGCGGGGATCACGATCGGCGCGGGACTTGGCGAAAGCTCACGCGCGGCGCTGATGACGCGGGGCTTCGCCGAGATCAATCGCCTCGCGCAGGCGCGGGGTGTGCATGCCGAGACATTGCTGGGGCTGTCCGGGTTCGGCGATCTGGTGCTGACCTGCACCTCAGAGAAATCGCGCAACTATCGCTATGGCCTATCGATTGGCGCGGGCCAAAGCCCGGATAGCGCCGCGACGGTTGAGGGCGTGATGACCGCCCACGCAGTCGCCGAGGGCGCCGACCCCGATATGCTGCCGGTGATTTGCATGGTTTCGGCACTTTTGGCAGGCAAGGTAACCTTGGACGAGGCCAAGGATTTGCTGCTGTCGCGCCCCCTGCGCCACGAGCGCGGATGACCTGTTAAACGGACGCGCTGGCGCGCGGCGCGATGCTTTTGTAGGGGGCATCTGCCCCCTCTTGGCTGCGCCAATTCACCCCTTGAGGATATTTAGGACACAAAGATGGGGTGGTTTTGGGGCTCAACGCTGCGGAATGACGCGGCGAAAAAGCCACAGGGGGAGCATGCAACTGACCGAAATGCTTTCGTTTTTCTGGACCTGAGGCGGTTGGCACGCTATCGTCCGTGCATACGGGGCGCAATGATCCCGGAAAACGAGGCAGTCAATGGCATTTCCTGAGCGGTTTTCGAACCTGCCAGAATACGCGTTTCCGCGTTTGCGCGGATTGTTAGATCACCACCAGCCCGGTGGCGATCTAATTGCGATGACTATTGGCGAGCCGCGCCATCCTATGCCACCCTTTGTAGCTGACGTTCTGAACGACGCTATAGGTGGGTTTGCGCGCTATCCTGCGAACAATGGCACAATGGAGTTATTGGCGGCGATTTCAGGCTGGATCAAGCGCCGTTACGGCGTTGAGATTGAGCAAGATCGCTTGATGGCTTTGAACGGCACGCGCGAGGGGTTGTTCAACGCAGCCGTTGCATTGTCGCCAGAGGTCAAGAACGGCAAACAGCCGATTATTCTGACGCCCAACCCATTTTATCAGGTCTATGCCATCGGTGCTTTGACTGCAGGCGCTGAGCCAATGTTCGTGCCTGCGACTGCCGCGACCGGGTATTTGCCGGATTATGCCGGATTGCCCGCCGATGTGTTGGATCGTGTGACGGTGGCCTATCTATGTTCACCCGGAAATCCGCAGGGTGCTGTGGCGGATACTGCGTATTGGACCACGCTTTTGGCACTGGCTGAAAAACATGATTTCCGCGTTTTCGCGGATGAGTGTTACGCCGAGATTTACCGCGACACGCCCCCGGTCGGTGTGTTGGAGGTTGCGGCGCAGGTCGGTGCAGACCCGGAGCGCGTGCTGAGTTTTCATTCTTTGTCGAAGCGCTCGAATTTGCCGGGGTTGCGGTCTGGGTTTGTCGCCGGTGGGCGCGAGTCGATCAAGGCTATCCGGCTATTGCGGGCCTATGCCGGCGCGCCCTTGCCTGAGCCGTTGCAGGCAGTCTCGGCGGCGGTTTGGGCGGATGAGGCACATGTGGCCGAGAGCCGTGCGCTGTATCAGAACAAATATGCGATTGCCGATGAAATATTGGGCGGACTGAACGCCTATACACCGCCCGAAGCGGGCTTTTTCCTTTGGTTGCCGGTCGCCGATGGCGAAGCGGCGGCTTTGAAACTCTGGCGTGAAACCGGTGTGCGTGTGCTGCCGGGCGCCTATTTATCGCGAGACGTGGGCGGGGAAAATCCCGGCGCAGGGTATATCCGGGTGGCTTTGGTCGCCTCGGAAGACGAGACCCGGCGCGGCCTGACCCTGTTGCGCGATTGCCTTTATGCGTGAGGACAAGATGGCATCCTATCCAAGCCCACAACGCGAACCCTTTCTAGACAGCCGGTTGCAGGAAATCCTGAGCCAGCGAGGCAAAGAACTATTGGGTCTCAGTCTGATTGGTGTCGGCCTATTGATGGCGCTGATCCTTGGCTCTTATGCGCCCGAAGACCCGTCATGGTGGGCCGCGACCGATGCGCCCGCGCGCAATTCGCTGGGGCGGTTGGGGGCGGGTATCGCCGGGCCGCTGATGTTCATGATCGGCAAAGCTTCGTGGGGGCTGGTGCTGGCTCTGTGCGTTTGGGGTCTGCGTTTGGTGATCCATCAAGGCGAGCACAATATTCTGGGCCGCACCTTGTTTGTACCCATCGCCGTGGCCTTGGCGACGGTGTGGATGGCGATGTTGGTGCCGTCCGAGTCTTGGAGCGCAGATTACGGGCTTGGCGGGCAATTTGGCGATGCTGTTTTGGGCGCGATTCTGACGGCACTGCCGCTGACCTCCACGTTTGGGTTTAACATCCTGACGATCCTGATCTTTAGCGTCACCTTGGTGTTGTGGCTTTATGTCCTGGGGTCTTCGGTGCCTGAATTGTGGCGCATCGGGCAATTTTTGCTCTCGGGTCTGATCCTGAGCTACGCCGGGCTGCTGTCGCTGTTGGGCGGCTCGTTGCGTGGCATGGGCGGTTTGGCCGTTCGCGGCCATGACGGCTGGCAGGCTCGGCGCGAGGCCCATCATCAAGCGCGGGTCGCGGCAGAGCATGCGGCCGCTGCGCATCCGGCGTGGCATGAG